>ERZ773136.64-NODE-64-length-114514-cov-9.306197_pt1 | contig 114514 bp, 86 predicted proteins | sample MGYA00580855_ERZ773136 | MGnify/ENA primary metagenome ERZ773136 (study PRJEB29015, sample SAMEA2737860) | human gut metagenome | biome: human gut; feature: human-associated habitat; material: faeces | place: China | collected 2012 ... | reverse complement strand
ACTTGCATGTGTTAAGCCTGTAGCTAGCGTTCATCCTGAGCCAGGATCAAACTCTTCATTGTAGAATATCTTTGGCCTTCACCCATAAGGGAAAGGCATCTGTTCTGTTTCCGGACTCCCTGGACTTACCCGTTTTTCTCGTTTCTTTTCACACCCCCGTATATGGCCAGCATACACGGGAATTATGACGGTTCGTTTCTTTTTTACCCTTGAATGACCTCTAAGAAGGACATGCCCTCTCCAAAACCATCCAAGCTCTTGTACTACTTTCTCTCTTTATGTAAGACTTTCAATGAACTCTTTCTATTGTTACACTCCCAATCCGCACAAACCCAAAAGGCCTTGCTTCCCGAAAGCGAGTGCAAAGGTACAACCTTTTCCGATAACCACAAAGCGTTTCACCAATAAAAATCGAAAAAAATCAACCGAATTAATTTACACCTTATTATATTTAATATATTCCGACGTTTGAATCGCGTCCTTTTCCCCGCATACCCATATATGAAATCGTCCAGGCTTACGTCTCACGTGTTCAAAGCGTCACGGATTCATGGAATTCCACCACAGCCTCGATACCTTTCCGAAACATATCCAACGGAAAATTCTCATTAGGCGAATGAATAGCGTTACTCTCCAAACCGAATCCCATCAAAACAGTCTTTGTTCCCAAAATCTTTTCAAAATCACTTATGATAGGGATACTGCCACCACGGCGCACAGCCAACGGCTTTCGCCCAAACGCCTTGGTGAAACCTTCTTCCGCAGCTTTGTAAGCCGGCAAGGTTATCGGACAAACATAGCCTTCGCCACCGTGCATAGGAGTCACTTTCACCTGCACGTAGTCCGGGGCTATGGATTCGATATAATCGACAAACATCCGGGAAATCTTCTCATGCTGCTGATGGGGAACCAAACGGCAGGACACTTTGGCATAGGCTTTAGACGGCAACACGGTCTTAGAACCTTCTCCCGTATAACCGCCCCAAATACCACACACATCGAACGACGGACGGCAACTATTCCGCTCAATCGTACCGTATCCTTTCTCTCCTTTCAAAGCACGTACACCGATAGCTTGTTTATAACGTTCCTCATCAAACGGAATTTCAGACAGCATCCGACGTTCTTCCTCCGACAGTTCTTCCACTTCATCATAAAAACCCGGTATTGTGATACGCCCGTCTTCGTCAGTCATACGAGCCAACAAACTGCACAATACATTAATAGGATTAGCTACCGCTCCACCGAAATGGCCGGAATGCAAATCACGATTCGGCCCCGTCACCTCGATTTCCCAATAAGCCAATCCTCGCAGCCCCGTCGTAAGCGAAGGAAGGTCGGGCGCGAGCATGCTGGTGTCGCTCACTAAAATCACATCACAGGCCAACAGCTCACGGTGCTCCTGCAGGAAAGCATTCAGACTGGGAGACCCGATTTCCTCCTCCCCTTCCAATATGAATTTGACGTTATGGCGCAAATGCCCTTCCCGCACCATATATTCAAAAGCCTTCAGTTGAATCATAGACTGCCCTTTATCATCATCCGCTCCCCGGGCAAATACATGTCCGTCACGCACTTCCGGTTCAAAAGGGTCGCTTTTCCATAAATCCAACGGTTCGGCAGGCATCACATCGTAATGGCCGTATATCAAAACCGTAGGCGCATCAAAGCCCACACGCTTTTCCGCATACACCAAAGGATTTCCGGAAGAAGGCATTACCCGAGCTTCATCCGCTCCGGCCTCTAACAGCAAATGCTTCCAACGTTCGGCACAAGCCACCATATCTGTCTTACGTGTCGGGTCGGCACTCACACTCGGAATGCGAATCAGACTGAACCACTCTTCCAAAAAACGGGCTTCATTTTCTTCGATATACTTTTTTACGCTTTTCGCCATATATTTTCCATTTAAAAATTTCACACCTTGCATTCTTTGCCCAAATATATAGAATATATTCCATTGTCCTGCACAATTTAAACATAAAAAAGCCTTCTGCTCCTTCAAACAGGAGCGGAAGGCTACATCTTTCCGAACGCGCTATGCTTAAATTTTCTTCGACCGGACGGAAGCTTCTCCGGAGCGCAACCCGTCTGAAGAGACTTTAACCGTAATTTTTCCAGGATTAAATGTCGTTCGCACCGCCACGCGCATCAAACCTCCTTCGGCCTGCAACTCTGTATCGCCCGGAGCATGGTATTCCAAAGGTTTTCCTTCCGTGACATAAAAATTGTAAGAACCTTTGTACACCCCTTCGCCTTCCACTTCAAACCTCAACTGGTTGTCGGCAAAAGGACACCAACGCCCTTCCTTGTCCACCACGCGCACCGTAGCGATGAAAGCATCCGAAGCATTGGCTTTCAATTCAAATCTTTCCCCGTCCGGTTTGGCTGCCGGTTCTTCGATTTCCACTTCCAAAGCGTACGGCTCGCCGGCAGAGGCGATCTCATCCTCGCAAACGGGACGTTTCCGTTCGTCCAGCCCCACGGCCTTGACCGTACCCGGCTCCCATAGGATGCCTTTCCACGTGCAGCGGCGCGTCCGTGCCTCCGGTTCCACAATCCCACGGGATACCCCGTTGACGAAGAGTTCCACATAAGGACAGTTGCTCCACGCATCCACGTCCTGCAATCCCCGGAAGTTCCAATGGCTCTGCAAGGCCACACCGGGACGCTCGTCGAAAGGCACCCAAACGGCTTTCTCGAAAATCCGGTACAGCAATTTCGGGAAGCGGTTGCCGTCCATGGCGCACGAACCGAGACTCTTTTGGTTACGCATGCCGTTGAGGTAAATGGTATACCCCTCCCCGTACGTCTCGGCCAACATCCAGTTGATCCATCCGCATGCGCGTTTGTCCATGTTGTCGAAATAGTTCTCCACATAGTCCATCGAGAACTCTTTTTCATTATCGTAGTCGAAACGGGCGATGCACCAACTGGGCAAGCCCGACCAGTTCGTCCCGTAGACTTCCGTGTTCCACGAAGGACTCCCTTCCACCTTCTCATAACGGTTCGTGTAGCCTATCACGACCGGTTCGTCCTTGTCCCACTCCGGAGGATAACCGTCGCGGTTCTGCACGAGGCGCGGCTGGATGTAATCCCATTTCTTCACCTGCTCCAACGTATAAGACGGCAGGTATTTCTCCCCGTCGTACGCCAAACCATTATTCGACTCCCAGATGACCACGCACGGGTTGTTTCGATAAGTCACCATCACATCGCGGTCGTACTCCCTTTTATAGGTAATGGCCGGTTCGTCCTTCAACGCCCATTCATTGTCGCCGCTGTTGACGACCAACAAGATGCCGTAGCGGTCACAAGCCTCGAACACTTCAGGGAAAGGCGGTTGGTGCCCCACACGCAGCGTATTACCGCCGCACCGGGCTATCCGGGCTACATCGTTCCACCAGAAAGCCGTAGGAACGGCAGCCCCCAATCCCGGGTAATTGTTCCGGTAACCGAAGCCGCGCAAAAAACATTTCTCACCGTTGACATAGCAAAAATCCTCGTCCCACGTGATTTGCCGGATGCCCCACGGACGGCTTTGCCTGTCCACCAGTCGTCCGTTCACGTAAACTTCATTCTCCACCGTATATAAATAAGGTGTACCGGAAGTCCCTATCGGATACCACAAATGGGGACGCTCCACCACTCCCGTACGGTCGAACAATACGGTCTGGCCGCCTGCGGCACGGCGGGTATCCTTGAAAGCCAAGACCGTCTTGCCCTTCGCATCCTTCAAATACGTGCGCAGTTCCACGTCGCACGCTTCCGTGCCCGCATTCTCCACGTTCACCTGAAAACGTACTTCGGCTTTGTCTTTGGTAGCCGACACCGTCCCGAAGTAAGTCCCCCACTTGCCCATAGGAGAATAAGAATCGAAAGGAATGTGCACCTTGTTCTTCTTGTGCAGGTAGACGGGGCAGACGATACCTCCCATGGCCTGACCGAAGCCTTCGTTGGTCCCGAAACCGGGCCAAGTGAAAAACGTACCCTCGGCATTGGACACCCTTACCGCTATCTGGTTCTCTTCTCCATAACGCAGGTAAGGCGTGATGTCCACTACAAAAGGAAGCGCGCTCCCCACATGGGTCACCGCTTCCGGCTGCTCCACCTTCGTATTGCTTCTTATCGGCGTACCGTTCACATACACCGCCGCCCCGATATTCACACCCTGGAACTCCAAGAAGAACATCCGGCCGCGGTCTTTTCCGTCTATGGTTATTTTCTTACGGTACCACGCTTCTCCGCGCCAGCAACGTTCACCCGTACTGGTATTCAGGTAGGTGTCCTGCTCATTGTAGCAATGGGGAATCCCTACCGTCTGCCATCCGGTATCGTCGAACGAAAGCGAAGCCATAGCCTCGGCCTGCCCTTGATCCTGCTCCGTTTCGGGATTCACTTCCACCTCACTCAACGTCACAGGCACGTCCTGCCCCTGTTCGGCCTTGCACTTCAGTCCGGAGAAACGCACATAGCGAGCCGTGGCCTTGACCGACAAATCCAGATAAGTAGCCGTCACCGTCTCGGTGTACCCCACCGTCCCGGTATGCCCCACAGTCGTGAAGTCGCCCTCTTTATGAAGCACACAGAGCTTTTTGCCTTCCGAAAGGGTTTGCCAGTTGCTGCCGTCGGCAGATACTTCCAACTTGACTTCCGCAAATCTCGTCCGGTCTGTGTCGAACCACAATTTCACGGAAGACAGACGGACGGCTTTACCCAAGTCCACAGTCCAAAAACCTCCTTCCTGCGCATTCACCGGCTTCCATTCTGAGTGGACGTCGCCGTCGTGAACCACAGAAACGGCCTTTCCGTCAAGAAATACCTGCGCATCCTTCGCCAAATTGATTTCCTGACGCACCACTTTCGTAAATTTCCATGGAGTCTCCCCCAAATTAATGCGTGTGGACACACTTTTAGCCTGCCCGCTGCCCGCAAAAGTCCACAGGCATAGCCACAACATTGACAATAAGCTTTTCCTCTTCATGTTTCAAACTGTAAATTAAGTTTTTTAGGTTGTGATTATTTTTAAAGAACCGCTTCCGCATTTCCTTGCCTTCTACCACGGGGAAATGCCATCCGGTTTCACATTAAAGTTCGTAAAAGTCTGTCGTTTTTGCAAACAGAAGAACAAAAATTAACGATGTGTACGCGCCCAACACAGTTCACCGACGGGCATAAAGGGATTTATATCGGAAAAACATGGCTTTCCGCGCGAAGAACAAGCCGTAAACGCCTGCCCAAGGCGGAAAAAACGTAAAGATTCAGAAAAACAAAAACCAACCTGATTTTCAAGCACTTGAATCCTCAAAATCAATCTGCGGAGAATGATGAAACGTTCTGCGCCAAACGGTAAATCAATCAAAGGAGATTGAAAAAACGTTTGGCGCAGATTGATTTTTGTATATAAGTTTCTCCCGAAAAGGCTCGGAAACGGGAAAAGCCGGAATACGATTACTCCACCGTCACCGACTTGGCCAGATTGCGAGGCTGGTCCACATCCTTACCTTTGCACACGGCGATGTGATAAGCCAACAACTGCAAAGGAACGGACACCACCAAGGGGTCGAAGCATTCCATCGTCTCGGGCAACTCGATCACCTCGTCGGCCAACTCCCGTATCTTCGTGTCGCCTTTCGTCACGAGCGCAATGACACGTCCCTGACGGGCTTTTACCTCCTGGATATTGCTGATGAGCTTTTCGTACATCCCGTTACGTGTGGCGATGACAAACACCGGCATCTCCGAATCAATGAGCGCAATGGGGCCGTGCTTCATCTCTGCCGCCGGATACCCTTCGGCATGGATATAGGAAATTTCCTTCAACTTCAAGGCTCCCTCGAGTGCTACGGGATAACAGTAGCCGCGGCCCAGGTAGAGGCAGTTGTGTGCATAGGTGAAAATCTTGGCCATTTGGGCAATCTGCTCGTTCGCTTGCAACGCCTCTTTCATTTTCTCGGGTATGGCCACCAGTTCCCGCACCATCTTGACATATTCATCCTGGGAAATCGTTCCACGCGCCTTGGCCAAAGCCAGCGTCAGCATGGCCAACACCGTCACTTGCCCCGTAAACGCCTTTGTAGAAGCCACGCCGATTTCCGGCCCCACATGGATGTAAGCCCCGGTATGCGTGGCCCGGGGGATGGAGGCCCCCACGGAATTACAGATACCGAACACGAAAGCCCCTTGCTTGCGTGCCAGTTCGATGGCGGCCAACGTGTCGGCCGTCTCGCCGGACTGCGATATAGCAATCACTACGTCGGTAGGCAAAATGACAGGATTGCGGTAGCGGAACTCCGACGCATATTCCACGTACACGGGAATACGGCAATAATTCTCGATAAGCTGTTGGCCGATAAGCCCCGCGTGCCACGACGTACCACACGCCACGATGATGAAACGGCTCGCGCTCAACAGCTTGTCCTTATGGTCGATGACCGCCGAAAGCGTCACGTTGTCGGCATCTATATTGATACGCCCGCGCATGCAATCAAGCAGGCAATCCGGCTGTTCGAAAATCTCCTTGAGCATAAAATACGGATAGCCTCCCTTTTCCAATTGGCCGAGGTTGATGTCCACCGTTTTCACCGTAGGGTGCATGCGCGTGTTGTCCATATCCACCACTTTCAGCTCGTCTCCGGGACGGATGACGGCGATGTCTCCGTCTTCCAGATACACCACCTTGTCGGTGTATTCCACAATAGGGGTGGCGTCCGAGGCCAGATAAAACTCATTGTCGCGCCCGATGCCCACCACGAGCGGACTGCTCTTGCGTGCGGCAATGATTTGTTCGGGATGCCTTTTGTCCAATATCGCGATGGCGTAGGCACCGATGACCTCATGCAGGGCCACTTGTACGGCACCCAACAAGTCCAGGTCATTGCTCACCTGGATATATTCGATGAGTTGCACCAACACCTCGGAGTCCGTCTGGCTGCGGAACTTCACGCCACGTTGCTGCAAACGTTCCTTCAACGTGGCATAATTCTCGATGATACCGTTATGAATCAACGCCAGATTGCCCGATGCCGAGTAATGGGGATGAGCGTTTTCGGCGCACGGCTCGCCATGCGTAGCCCAACGCGTATGGGCGATACCGATATGCCCGCTCACGTCTTTTGCTTCCGTCGAGCGTTCCAAATCGCTGACCTTGCCTTTCGCCTTATACACATTCAAATCACCCGAATTGCTGATCAAAGCCACACCGGCGCTATCGTAACCACGGTACTCCAGACGTTTAAGTCCTTTTATCAAAATGGGGTAAGCCTCTCTCTTACCTATATATCCGACAATTCCACACATATTCCATTTATTTTTCCAAAAGCAAACTTAGTAAAGTATAAACGCTTAAACATGATTTATCGTACAAATGTACGTTATTTTAAGCAATTTTAGTATATTTACGACCATGAAAATAAGATGCGGCTCGGCAGAGCCAAATTAGAAAACTGCGTTTTCACTTGTCTCTGCGCTCGCCTTTCACTATATTTGTGCGCATAAAAGAATAAGAATAAAATGGGATTTCTAAAAACTTTGTTCGGCGGCCGGGAAGAATCTCCGGAAGAAAAAGCCGAAAAACGCCGCGAACGGGAATTCGACGTACTGAAATATGACGGTGTACGCGCCCGTAAAATGGGAGAGGTCAAATACGCCATACGCTGTTTCCGGGAAGCACTCGCCCTCCGGAACGATTCCGAAACCGCGAGTTATCTGGCCGAGGCTTTACTCTCCGACAAACAAGCTGAAGAAGCCCGGAGCATTTTGGCAAAACTGGCCGAAGAACTTCCGGACCATATCGGTGTACGGTTGGCCATGGCCCGTGCCGATGAAATGATGCAGGATTATACGCGCATGGACGAAGACTGCCGGGCTGCCCTGCAAATCGACAACGGCCATGCCGGAGCGCTCTACCGCTCGGCCCAAGCCAAACATGCCTTGCACGACGAGCTGAACGCCGTGGCTCTATTGACACAGGCCATCGTGCAGGACGGACATTTGACGGAAGCTTACCTGTTGCGGGCTGAAATTCTCCGTGACATGGGTAGCCTGACAGAGGCCGAGGACGACATCGACCACTTACTCGAGGACGAGAAGGCACAACCGGCATCCGAAGAAGCCGTGATGTTGAAGGCCGCCCTGCGACTGCAACAAGGGGATGCCCCCACGGCCATTACCTATTATAATAAAGTAAAGACGCAAAACCCGTTGATGGGCGAGGCATACGTGGGGCTCAGCACGGCATACGCCGCCAACCGGCAGCTCGACCGGGCACTGTCCACACTGGACGAAGCCGTAGAACTCATGCCGGACTTCAGCGAAGGATACAAAGAACGCGGACGCATCAAACTGATGCTCAACGACAAAGCCGGAGCGGCCGACGACCTGAAAAAAGCGTTGGAGACCTCGCCGGAAGCCGCCAAAGCCCTCGAAGGACAGTTCAGCAACATAGAACAAGAGATGAACGAACAATACAAAAACCGCAACCCTTACGGTTTCTAAATGTAATCAAAATCAGGTATTCTTTCACATTTTTCCCGTTTAAGAGGAAAAAAGCGGTGAAAACATTTGCCGAGAATGAAAAAATCCCTAATTTTGCAACAAATTCAGAAATACGAAGATGAAAGAATTATTCAACACATATTTTTATTTCTTCTTTTACTTTTACTTTAGCCATAAAGTGAAGCGGGAGTTCGTATGTGTACCAAACAGAAAATTATACTAACCCAATAAAACATGAGGTCCCGCTTCCCACCGAAGCGGGACTTTTTTGTGAAAACGACAAAACAAGAACAATGAAACGAATTGCAATCCAAGGTATCAAAGGGTCGTACCACGACATGGCAGCCCATTACTTCTTCCACAACGAGGACATCGAGCTTATCTGCTGCTCCACGTTTGAAGAAGTCTTTGCCACGGTAAAGGACGACAGTACGATACTCGGCATGGCTGCCATCGAAAATACCATTGCGGGCAGCCTGTTGCACAATTACGAATTACTTTGCGACAGCGGACTTACCATCGTGGGCGAGCATAAGCTGCGCATTTCCCACAGCCTGCTCTGCCTCCCCGACGACAATCTGGAGGACATCACCGAGGTACATTCCCACCCGGTAGCCCTGATGCAATGCCGCGAATTTCTGGCCCGGCATCCCCGTCTGAAAGTCGTGGAAGGTGAGGACACGGCCGGCTCGGCGGAAATCATCAGCCGGGAACAACTGCGCGGACAAGCCGCCATCTGTTCCAAATTCGCAGCCCCGCTGTACGGCATGAAAGTATTGGAAGAAGGCATCGAGACCAACAAACACAATTTCACCCGTTTTCTGGTATTCAGCCAACCGCAACGCGCCAACCTGCTGCGCGATATCCGTCAGACCAACAAAGCCAGTCTGGTATTCACCCTTCCCCACGAAGAAGGCTCGCTCTCGCAGGTGCTGTCCATTCTCTCTTTCTATAAATTGAACCTGACCAAAATACAATCCCTCCCCCTCGTGGGAAAAGAGTGGCAATATATGTTTTACGTAGACTTGGGCTTCGATGATTATACCCGCTATTCACAAAGCATCGATGCCATTACCCCACTGACCAAAGAACTCAAAATATTAGGAGAATATCAAGATGGAAGACAAACTATATAATTTCCGCATACAGCCGGCCGAACGGCTGAGTTCCGTACAGGAATACTATTTTTCAGTAAAACTCAAAGAGGTGGCACGCATGAACGCCGAAGGCAAGGACATCATCAGCCTGGCTATCGGAAGCCCGGACATGCCGCCCTCACCTCAAACCATAGAAACGCTGTGTGAAGAAGCACGGCATGCCGACGCACACGGCTACCAACCCACGACGGGTATTCCCGAACTGCGCCGGGCGATGGCCGATTTCTATAAACGGTGGTACGACGTGGACTTGGATCCGGCCTGCGAAATACAGCCGCTTATCGGCTCCAAGGAAGGCATTCTCCACGTCACGCTGGCCCTGGCCAATCCAGGCGACCGCGTACTGGTGCCCAATCCGGGATATCCTACTTATACGTCACTCAGCAAAATCCTCGGCCAGCAAATCACCTATTATGACTTGCTGCCCGAAAACGGCTGGCAACCCGACTTCAAAGCCTTGGAAGAAATGGACCTGACGGGCGTGAAAATCATGTGGACCAACTATCCCAACATGCCGACGGGTGCCAACGCCCGGCGCGAGACGTACGAAAAACTGGTAGACTTCGCCTTGCGCCACAACCTTGTCATCGTGAACGACAACCCGTATAGCTTCATTCTGAACCACGAACGCCTCAGCATCCTGCAAGTCCCCGGTGCCAAACGCTGTTGCATCGAGTTCAACTCTATGAGCAAGAGCCACAACATGCCGGGTTGGCGTGTGGGCATGTTGGCCACAAACGCGGAATTCGTGAAATGGATTCTCAAAGTGAAGAGCAATATCGACTCGGGAACCTTCCGCCCGATGCAGCTCGCCGCCGCCGCCGCTTACCGGAACGACGCCCAATGGCACGAAGAGGCCAACATACATGTGTACGCCGAACGACGGGCACTGGCCGAAGAAATCATGCACACGCTGGGCTGCACTTTCGACCCGACGCAAGTGGGCATGTTCCTTTGGGGACGCATCCCGGAAAGTTGCGACAACGTGGAACAACTTACGGAGAAGATTCTGCACGAAGCACGGGTCTTCATTACGCCGGGATTCATCTTCGGCAGTAACGGCAGCCGATATATCCGGATTTCGCTTTGCGCCAAAAAAGAGAAAATAGCCGAAGCACTGGAACGCATCCGAAAAGTATTTTAAACACCAACAAGCATAGAATTAAAAACATAACGATATGGACGATTTACGATTAACTTCCCTGAACCTTCCGGGAATAAACGAAAACAAGCGACCACTCGTCATCGCCGGCCCCTGTAGTGCCGAAACCGAGGAACAAGTCATGACCACCGCCCGGCAACTGGCCGAAAAAGGATTCACGATATTCCGTGCCGGTGTGTGGAAACCGCGTACCAAGCCGGGAGGATTCGAAGGTATGGGCGAGGCCGCATTACCCTGGCTGCAACGCGTCAAGGAAGAAACCGGCATGCTGGTATCCACCGAAGTGGCTATGCCTAAGCATGTGGAAGCGTCTCTCAAAGCCGGAGTGGATTTGCTTTGGGTCGGAGCACGCACTACGGCCAATCCTTTCGCCATGCAGGAACTGGCCGACTCTCTGAAAGGTGTGGACATCCCGGTTCTGGTCAAAAACCCGGTGAATCCCGACATCGAACTCTGGATCGGTGCTTTGGAGCGCATCAACGGAGCGGGCATCACACGCCTGGGAGCCATCCACCGCGGATTCTCCAGCATCGACCAGAAAATCTACCGCAACGCTCCCATGTGGCACATCCCCATCGAACTGCATCGCCGTTTCCCCAACTTGCCCGTCATCTGCGACCCGAGCCACATCGGCGGACGCCGCGACCTGATTGCCCCGCTCTGCCAACAGGCCATGGACATGGGATTCAGCGGATTGATAGTAGAGAGCCACTGTAACCCGGATTGTGCATGGAGCGACGCCAAACAACAAGTCATGCCCGATGTGCTCGACTTCATACTCGACCGTCTGGTGATACGCGAGAACGTGGAAATGACAGAAAGCCTGTCGGCCCTACGCAAACAAATAGACGCACTGGACAACGACCTGATGGACCTGCTGACCCGCAGGATGCGTGTGAGCCGTGAAATCGCGACTTACAAAAAGGAGCATGACATGGCTGTCGTGCAAACCGGACGCTACTCCGAGATTCTCGACAAACGAGGAGCGCAAGGAGTGTTGTGCGGCATGGATGCTGAATTCGTGAAAAAAATCTATGAAGCCATCCACGAGGAAAGCGTGCGTCAACAAATGGACATCATTAATAAGTAAGCACGGACAGAAAGAACAAACATCATGAGAATACTCATCTTAGGAGCCGGAAAAATGGGCTCATTCTTCGTGGACTTGCTGAGTTTCGACCATGAGACGGCAGTATATGACATCGACGCCAAACGGTTGCGGTTCATGTACAATACGCAACGCTTCACCTCGATGGACGAAATAGACGCATTCCGCCCCGAACTGGTCATCAATGCCGTGACGCTGAAATATACACTGGATGTCTTCCGACAAGTGATTCCCCACCTGCCTCAAGACTGTATCCTGAGCGACATCTCGTCCGTCAAAACGGGATTCAAGGAGTTTTATGAAGGCGCAGGCATGCGTTATGTCAGTACGCACCCGATGTTCGGTCCCACGTTTGCCAATCTGGGGAGCCTGAACCACGAGAACGCCATCGTCATCAACGAAGGCGACTATATGGGGCGCATCTTTTTCCGCGACTTATACAGTCGGCTCGGATTACATGTCTGCGAATATTCGTTCGAGGAACACGACGAGACCATGGCCTACTCGCTCAGTATTCCTTTCGTGTCGACCTTCACCTTTGCTGCGGTGATGAAGCATCAGGATGCACCGGGCACGACATTCAAACGCCATCTGAAAATAGCCCAGGGCGTGCTGAGCGAAGACGACTGCCTCCTTCGGGAAATCCTTTTCAACCCGCGTACCAAAAGTCATGTGGAGCGCATCCGTGAAGAGTTGAAAAACCTCATCCACATCATCGACGAGCGCGACGAAGAAGGACTGAACCGCTACCTGACACGTATCCGGGAAAACATCAAATAAAAACCCCTGAAAACCTAAAGTCCAATCGTATGTCCAACTTTCCATTGTACAGATCCGGACATACGGTTGGGCTTTTTTTAAACAAGGAAACGATTTATAACAAACACGGACATGAAAAGGAAAATAAATGGCTATCTTTGCGAACATGAAAAGAATTATTCTGATTACAGGGGGAGAACGCTCCGGTAAAAGCGTGTATGCCGAACAGTTGGCACTGCGACTGTCCGAACAACCTGTTTACATGGCCACGGCACGTATTTGGGACGAAGAGTTCCGCCAACGCGTACGCATCCACCGCGAACGGCGAGGACCGCAATGGACCAACATCGAGGAAGAAAAACATCTGAGCCGTCACGACCTGACAGGACGGACGGTATTGGTGGATTGTGTCACGCTGTGGACCACGAATTTCTTTTTCGACTATACGCCGCAGCCGGGCTCTCCGGTCCCGACCCCCTCCGACACCGTGGAAAGCCGACAGGCTCAAGCCGGAATCCGGCAAGTAGAGGAGACGCTGCAAACCGTGAAAGAAGAATTCCTACGATTCACTTCGCAGGAGGCGACTTTTATATTCGTAACCAACGAAATCGGGATGGGCGGCGTATCGACAAACGAAGTGCAACGCCGCTTTACCGACTTGTTGGGTTGGACCAACCAATTCGTAGCGTCCCAAGCCGATGAGGTCTATCTGATGGTGAGCGGTATTCCTGTGAAAATCAAATGAACATGAAAACATTCCGAATCACAGCTCCGGACGAGGCTTTACGTCCTGTCCTGCAAAACAAAATAGACAACCTGAACAAGCCGAAAGGGTCGATGGGACGATTGGAAGAATTGGCCCTGCAAATCGGCCTGATACAACACACGCTCTCACCGGAATTGCGTCATCCGTGTCACCTTTTGTTCGGTGCTGACCATGGAATCGAACGCGAAGGAGTCAGCATATCCCCTCGCGAAATCACCTGGCAACAGATGATTAATTTCAGCCGGGGAGGAGGCGGGGTGAACCTGTTCTGCCGCCAGCACGGTTTCGAGCTGTTCCTGATAGACATGGGGGTGGACTACGATTTGCATCCCTATCCCGGTATCATCGACTGCAAGGTAGCACGCGGCACGCGGGACTTCCTTCACGAAGCGGCCATGACGGAAGAGGAAACGGACCGATGTATAGAAACCGGTGCCCGCATGGTGACAGAATGCCACAAACGGGGCTGCAACGTCGTCAGCATAGGCGAAATGGGAATTGGCAACACCTCTCCTTCTTCCATTTGGATGCACTTACTGACCGGCACGCCGTTGGAAATGTGCGTGGGGGCAGGAGCCGGACTGAATAATGCCGGTATCCGTCACAAATACGAGATCCTGCAAAGCGCGGTACAGCGTTTCCGCAACCACCATCCCGACCTGCAAGATGCCGATGTCCGTTCGCCCCGATACGCCACAGAAGTGCTTCGTTGGTTCGGCGGCTTCGAAATGACAGCGGCCATCGGTGCGATGTTGCGTGCCGCCGAACTGGGCATGGTGATTCTGGTAGACGGTTTCATCATGACGGCCTGCATGCTGATGGCCTCACGGCTTTATCCGGCCATACGCCACTATGCCGTGTTCTGCCACGAAGGCGACGAGGCCGGACACCGGCGGATGCTCGAAGCCTTGCATGCCCGCGGACTGCTCCAAATAGGACTGCGCCTCGGTGAAGGTACAGGCGCCTTGTGCGCTTATCCGCTCTTGCAATCCGCCGTCCGCATGCTCAACGAAATGAACAACTTCGAAAACGCTCATATTACCAAATATTTTTAATCCCGCATCCCGCTATGACAGACCGACTATGGGCCTCACTGATGTTCTTCACGCGCCTACCTTTCTGGCGCATCCGGCAAGTGGACGCCGAGTGTTTCAAACACGTGGTGGACTACTGGCCGTTCGTAGGCTGGCTCACGGGAGGTACGGCCGCCCTCGTTTTCTGGTTTGTTTCAGGGATTCTACCGGTCACCACGGCAGCTTTGGCGGCGATAGGCACACGCCTGTGGCTTACCGGTGCCTTGCATGAAGACGGATTGGCCGACTTCTGCGACGGATTCGGCGGAGGAACCACGCGCGAACGTACATTGGCCATCATGAAGGATTCCCATATTGGTACGTATGGTGTCCTAGGACTGGTCTTCTACATCGGACTGCTAATCAGTCTGATCTCAGCCCTGCCGCTTTATGTGGCTCCGGCCATTATCTTCACAGCCGACGTGTATGCCAAAGCATGCAGCAGTTTCATCATCCTGCAACTGCCCTACGCCCGGACGGCGGAACAAGCCAAAACGGGTGTCGTTTACTCAGTCTGGAATAAGCAAGCAGCCGCAGGCCACGTATTCCGTTGTCTGCTCGCCCTTGTCCCATGCGTAGCGTGGCTCCTGTCCGGCCCGACCGCTTTCCCTCTTTGGGCTTTTCTGGTTCCTCCGGTAACGGAACTTTTGCTCACCGGCTGGATGAAACGCCGGTTGCAAGGTTATACGGGCGACTGTTGCGGTGCCTTGGTTTTGCTCTGTGAGTTGAGTTTCTATTTATCTATTGTCATACTTTACCATTTTATATAATCCCGTCATGGAAATCTATTTAGCCCGACATACCTCAGTAGACGTCCCACGCGGCACTTGCTACGGTTTTACGGACGTTCCCCTCCGTGCCACATTCCGGCGCGAAGCCACTGCCACCCGGCTGCGGTTGGGCGGCCTCACTTTCGACCACGTGTACACCAGTCCGCTCAGCCGCGCGGCCAAATTGGCCGCATTCTGCGGTTATCCCGATGCTGAACGGGACGGACGGCTGAAAGAAATGAATATGGGCGACTGGGAGATGCAACGTTTCGACGACATCATCGACGAACGGTTACAACTTTGGTACGACGATTTCCTGAACCAACCGACCACAGGCGGGGAATCGTTCCGCGACCTTTACGCCCGTGTAGCAGCCTTTCTGAACGAACTGCGTAAGAAAGACTACCGGCGTGTAGCTGTCTTCGCCCACGGCGGAGTACTGATTTGTGCCCAAGTGTATGCCGGTACCATCCCGTTGGAAGACGGTTTCAAACATCTGACATCCTACGGTGGCGTAGTGAAAATCAATATCTGAAAATCATGAAACATATATTCCATTATTCCATCTTACTCGTCTGCTTGTCCGTGCATCTGTCCATGATGGCAATGCCTTATACCTTCAGCCGCCTGGATGCCTCAGACGGCCTAAGCGACAATCAAGTGCAACATATCCTGCAGTTACCGGACGGACGAATGGTTTTCACCACTTTAGGCAATATCAACCTATATGATGGCATGCGATTCCATTACATCCACCGGAACGACTCCGATGTATATGCCATCAAGGATTATCACGGGCATTACCATGTATATGCAGGCCATCACGACAGGCTTTGGGTCAAAGAATACGGCAAAGTATGGTGTCTTGACCTACGACATGAACAATACCTCAAAAATCCCGAGACAGTATTCCTCGAAACAGGTATACGGGAAAAAGTGACCGACTTATTCGTAGACTCTGAAAAAGACCTGTGGCTGGTCACGCCCAAAGGCATCTGGGAAGCTAAAAAGAAACGTTATCTCCTTCTCCCGAAAGATGCCGGAGAACTGCAAGACGTTGAGGTTTCAAACGATCGAATTTACTTGTTTTTCAGCTTCGGCGAAGTAATATGTTATTCACAAAACCAAGGTAAACCGCTTTATCGTAAAGCGGCTTATCCTGAGAACGAACGTACAAATTACAGCCGCACTTCACTCGTTGTCAAAGGACCTGATGGAAATTTTTACCAGGTCCGGAGCGGCAAGAAGTCCGGCTTATTTGTCTTTTCCCCCCAATCACGTACCTGGAGACTATTATTAGAAACCCACAGTCCCTTGCATACGCTAATTGTCCCCTCCCACGACATAGCTTATATCAGCAGCCTGAATGGCATTTGGTCGATAAGCCTACCGAAGGGCAAAGCCCGTTTCCAATCCAGCTTGCGCACAACCGACGGTAAACAATTACAAACCGACCTCAATACCATCTACCAAGACCGTCAACAAGGTATTTGGTTAGGTACAGGAAACCGAGGCATACTCTATACGCACCCCGAGCGCTTCAAATTCATTTCCACCCCCACATTTGAAGAATTACCTCTCGCTCCCCATACCAAAGGAGAAAACGGAATCCCCTACAAACATCCGACTATATTCCAAGGACAATCTTATAATGACGTATATACCGACCGGAAAGGACGCACATGGGCCGGCACCCCAGACGGGTTACGCCTATTCCTCCCCTGTCAAACTGGCTTCCGTACCTTCTATACAGAAGACGGATTGCCAAACAATTTCATCCATGCCATTACAGAAGATGCACACGGGCAAATATGGGTTTCCACCAGCGACGGTATTTCCCGTATGTCTATCAACGAAAAAGTAGATTCGGCATGGTTTACCAACTACCGTTACGAAGACGGCACGCTCAAAGGAGAATACCGTAACCAAGAAGTACAAACCTTACCGGATGGTCGTATACTAATGGGAGGTGTGGACGGTTGGACGTTATTCCATCCTGACAGCGTGGAAATTCCCCATAAGGACTTTTCCCCTCTCCTTATCGGTTTGTCTTTGTACGGAGAACCAATACACATCACCCCCTCTGATTCCATAAACTCTATTTCTCTTCTTCCGCAAGCCCCTCCCTACGTCAAGCATTTCGAGTTCAATTATCGGCAGAACCACATCGGCTTCGACTTCTCCTCCCTGAACTATGCCTGGCCCACTCACACATATTATCGTTACCGTCTCATCCACAGTGGAGATTCCACATGGCATGTAGTCCACCCACAATCAAACGGCGGTATTATAGACCACAAAGGCAACTTGCATTTGGCATTTTCCCTTCTTCCTCCAGGAAACTACCGTCTGGAAGTTATGGCATCCACACAATCCCGTATTTGGAACGGTCCTGTCACAGAGATTACATTCATAATTCACGCCCCGTGGTGGCTTAGTCGTTGGGCATACGCGACCTACATTTTCCTGCTCCTATTTCTGGCAGTTACCGGAATACGCTTATATGTACGCCAAACCAAACGCCGTATCCTACGTCGCCACAAAGAAGACATTCTACTTCTACGTATCCAACACCTTATTGAACGATGCGATAACTATGAACAGCAAGTTTCAATAGCCACTACACGTGCTTGCCCCCCCCAAGAAAAAGAAGAGCCACCCATCAATTCCACAGATAGTGATTTCTTAAATAAAGCTGTAGAGTTGGTAGAAGCCCATCTAAACACTCCAGGGTATACAGTGGAACAACTTAGCAAGGACTTATGTATGGAACGTAGCGGATTGTATAAAAAGTTAAATACTTTAATAGACAAATCGCCCAGCCTGTTTATCCGGAGCATACGTCTGAGACGGGCTGCCGATCTCATCAGAAAAGGCGGAATGAACATGGCGGAAATAGCGGAACAAGTGGGATTCAGTTCAGCCAGTTATATGAGCAAGTGCTTTCAGGAAGAATTCGGCTGCAAACCCTCAGAATACATAGAAAAAGAGCAAGAATCAACATAATTACCACATGTTTCAACATAGTTGGTACCAAGTTCTGCTTGTTTCGGCATAACTTTGCCCCGTCAACATTAAACTTAAAAGTTTACCAAACATGAGAAAAACCTTATTAGTAATTTGCGGCATAGCTTGCGTGACTGGTTTGCATGCCCAAGACGTAGAACGGACTCAGGACGGAGCCAAGAATTTTATCCGCACCCAAAACGTTACGGAAGAAATACGTTTTTACTCCGACGACATCGTACGTGTCATCAAGTATCCTTCCCGTCACCTCCCGGACAAAAAAAGTTATCCCGTCATCAAAACCCCGGAAGACGTAAACCTGTCCTACACGGAACAAGAAGGCAATCTGTCCATAAAGACGGGGAATATGGAAGTCGTCATGGACAAGAATTCGGGAAAAATCACTTTCAAGGATGTCCAAGGCAATTTATTAGTGCAGGAAAAAGAATTCGGCACAAACTTCATTCCGTGCAAAGACGGGCCGTATGACAGTTACCGCGTCAGCCAACGGTTCATGATGAGCCCCGATGAAACTTTATATGGCCTTGGGCAGCAACAAACCGGCAAACTGAACCAACGCGACCAGGAATTGACGTTGCGTAACGAAAACACCCGAGTGTGCATCCCTTACATCACTTCAGAAAAAGGTTACGGCATCTATTGGGACAACCCGTCTCCCACTGTGTTCTCCGACACCCCTCAAGAAACAAGTTTCAATAGCGAGGTGGGCTACATGAGCGACTATTACTTTATTTATAAAGACGGTACGCAAGACGGTGTCATTGCCGGCATACGCGATCTCACCGGCCAAGCCACCATGCTTCCGCTTTGGACTATGGGGTACTGGCAATGCCGTGAACGCTACAAAAGCCCGGATGAACTCTGCGAAGTGTTGGACAAACACCGTGAACTCGGCGTACCATTGGACGGCATCGTGCAAGACTGGCAATATTGGGGATGCGACTCCAACTGGAATGCCATGAAGTTCATGAATCCGCGTTACATCAACAAAATGGGCGACGAAGCATGGATGAAATACTTGCCGAATGGTGAAGACCCTAATGCCAAATACCCGGAACCACGCATCAAGACTCCGAAAGAAATGGTGGAATACGTGCACAAAAACAATGCCCACCTGATGATTTCCGTATGGGCCAGTTTCGGACCTTGGACAGACCAATACAAGGAATTGGATGCGATGAACGCATTGCTGAAATTCGAGACTTGGCCACGCAATGCCGGCGTGCACCCTTACGACCCATTCAACCCCAAGGCACGCGACCTCTATTGGCGTTACCTGAAAAACCTTTATGACCTGGGCATAGATGCCTGGTGGACTGATTCTACAGAACCGGACCGTTTCGACATGGGCGAAAGGGAATTCAGCCTACCCACGGCAGACGGCACTTTCCGCAGCGTGCACAACGCATTTCCCCTCTTAAGCAACCAAGGCGTATATGAACACCAACGTGCCGTATCGGATAGCAAACGATTGTTTCTCATGACTCGCTCCTCCTACCTCGGACAACAACGCTATGGTTCTTTCTGCTGGAGTGGCGATGTTGTGTCCCAATGGAATGTAATGCGCAAACAAATCGCAGGCGGACTGAACTACTCCCTCTGCGGCATACCTTATTGGAATACCGATATCGGTGGTTTCTTCGGCTGGGAATACGGTAACAATTGGAAAGACGTTGCCATGCAGGAACTGCAAGTGCGTTGGATGCAATGGGGCTGCTTCATGCCTATCATGCGCAACCACTGTTCCTCTCCCATGGAAAGCGAGATTTATAAGTTCGGAGAAGAAGGCTACTGGGCCTACGACGTACAGAAAAAATTCATTGAATTACGCTATCGTCTTTTACCTTATATATATAGCCTCTGTGGCGAAGCAACCCAAGCCAGCGGCAGCATCATGCGCCCGTTCGTCATGGACTTCCCCCGCGATAAGAAGGCCATCCGCGTAGACAACGAATACATGTTCGGCCGTAACCTGCTAGTCATGCCCGTCACCGACTCTCTCTATACGTATTACGACAAAGGCGCACACAAAGGATTCACGTCCGTACCGGATGTGGCCAAAGCCGTAAAGAACGTGGAAGTCTACCTGCCGCAAGGCGCAAAATGGTATAACTTCTGGACCAACGAAATGCACAGTGGCGGACAAACGGTCTCCATGCCCTGCCCCATCGACATCATGCCGGTGTACGTGAAAGCCGGTTCCATCCTGCCTTTCGGACCCGCCGTGCAATATACGTCAGAAAAGAAGTGGGACAATTTGGAAATCCGTGTCTATCCGGGAGCCGATGCCGACTTCACGCTCTATGAAGACGAAGGCGACAACTACAATTACGAGAAAGGGGCTTTCAGCCAAATACGCTTCCATTGGGACGATGCTGCACGCACATTGACCATCGGGGAACGCAAAGGCGACTACAAAGGCATGCTAAAGAAACGCAACTTCCGTATCCTCGTAGTGAACCGCCAATCCCCTTCGGGTGACAAAGAGCCGACCCAATTCAGTCGCTCCGTACGTTACAACGGAAAAGCACAAACCATCAAATTGTAAAAATTTTCAAACAACGAAACGCCGCACACCTTTGCGATTCATTATCGCAAGTGTGCGGCTTCCGTTTGGTCCGGGCACAGCCCTTAACTCCATTTTGGGAAACAGCAAGTCATCAATGGAACATATCCCCCCTTACAGGCTATATACATCCCCCCCTACACAGGAATTTACCAAAAAGTTCCTTCATCTTTCAGAATGCGTAGTAAGACACTCATAATCTAACATTTACGAACTGAAAGATGTTTCAGGTACCTTCCAGCCATGTTTCATTTAGTTTGGCGCAGAACGGAAAATCATTCGGCTGAGATTGAAAAAACGTTTGGCGCAGAACTTTTCACCGCTTTCTGCAATGAAAGAAAGCTGAAAGATACCTAAAGCCTCATTCAGTCCACAACACACAATATAACAAACATTTATCATACACCCTGAAAAATGAAAGACTGTTTTGCAAAACTCTTAGAGAGGAGCGTATGGGAAAGAAGTCCCTCTGATTCCCCTTCCCAATTCTTGCATTTATTATCCAATTTCTGAATAACATAATCCTACTTTAGAGATGTTTATTTCTATACCTTTGTATAAAGAAATTTAGGACTATATTAATCTAATTTTTATTTTTAGCATATTAAAATTTAAGGTTATGAAAAATAAAATCAGACCAATCTTATCTATGGGTACGGTGTTGCTCTCGTTCATGCTAACGACTTTATTCCCGAGTTGTAACGACGAACTCCCTGCTGACAGTTATTACACTTTCACGGGGGAAATGATGAGCGACTTTTTGAAGAACCATGAAGACTTCAGCCAATTCAGGCGAATCGTAGAACGAGCCGGAAGAATGGACTTGCTGGCAAGCCGCGGAGCGCGGACACTATTTCCTCCCGTAAACTCCGGAGTAGAGGACTTCCTGAAAGAGAGAGGATATACATCCGTTGAAGATATACCTGCTTCGTTCTGCGACACGCTCGTTAAAGCCTGCCTGGTGGAACGGACTCTATACACATACAATCTTGCTGAAACCCATCAGGAGAGCAATCAACTCGACCTACCCGTAATTATCGTAACGAATGGTGACACAGTTGATGCCAACGGCATGACGCTCAGCGTCATCAACCGGCGTGCCGCCATCATCAACGAATTGAAAAACGACTCCGTGGAAAACGGGGTCGTACATCCCGTGGACAAAGTGATAGTACCCAACACGAGCCTGGGAGCAAGCCTGTTGGACGAGAACCACCAGGATTTCACCATCTTCTATGAAGCCCTCAAGCGGACAGCCCTGCTCGATTCCCTGTCACGTTACCGTGACGACGACTACGAAATATGGAAAAACAACTATAAAGAGTTCACACAAAGCATGCACATCGGCAACGAAGACTACGTGGGCAAACGACCGGACCACCGGTACAGCGGATTTACCCTTTTCATCGTACCGGACAAGGCTCTGTACGAAAAATATCCCGACCGTTTCAACGAAAGCATGACCATGGACCAGAAGATCGATGCACTGTACGACCTGGCCGCAGAAAAGTACGCAGACAACACTTCCGCCAGCATCTTCGGACTGGATAAGACAGATCCCGCTACCGGTAAAACATACAAAGAACTGTATTGGAACAAAAATTCCCTGAAGAACAGGCATAACCCGTTGAACATGTTCCTCTCCTACCATATCCTTGACCGCCTGTTCACCAGCACGGCCAAGCTCATCAACTGCTGGCAAATCAATACAGCCTATGCAGACCCGACAGAATGGGTGGGCACGATGCTCGACTTCTCTGCCGTCAAACTGGAAAAGGTGTACCGTACGATTGACCCCGCAGTGGAATATGAACGGGATTTCTATATCAACCACAGCGAAGCGTGTACCTACAACAACTATGAACGTATCAGAGGGGCACATCTGACAACTCCTGAAAATGCAGACAATTTCTCATTAAACGTAGCGTATTATTACGTGGACGATGTTCTGGCTTATGACCCAATTATGCGTAACAAGGTAATGAACACACGTTTGCGCATTGACTTCATGACCCTGTGGCCGGAACTTACCAACAACAACATCCGCCTATGCGGTAATCCTACGCAAGCCTACAACAGTGGCGACAACAGCGAAGACGGCACCGAAGCCGGAGGCTACAATTATTACCTTCCGCCTGGCTACCTGAAGAACGTGTCTATCAGCGACAATACCACATTCTTTATATCACGCCCCATCGTATATTGGTCCAACATGGGGGGAGACGTTTTAGGCATATTAGGAACAAGCTATGACGTAACGTTCCGGCTACCGAATGTACCTCCCGGCACTTATGAACTCCGTCTGGGGTACTGTGCTTTAGTGGACCGCGGCATCGGCCAAGTCTACGTAGACGGCATTCCACAGGGAATCCCCATGGACATGCGTTACAGTGCGGGCGACTCAAGAGTTGGCGGACTTTACAATGGAGGAAAAGGCTGGAGAAACAAAGAAGAAAACTCCAGCGGTATTTACACCACAGAAGAACTGGAAGAAAATGCCCGTGTAATGAAGAACAACGGCTACTATAGCGGCCCCAAAAGCGTATTCTATGGAAATGACGGAAATGACGCACCGAGATACAGCGCAAACACTTGTACCATTTACTATAACCAAGACAACTTGATGCGTCGTAAAATATGCAATGTGGAAGTCAAGCCCAACACCCACCATACCATACGCTTACGTTCCGTACTCACCAGTAGCGAAAGCGGAAACTTCACGCTTGATTACATGGAGTTAGTCCCGATAGACATTTGCGGAGCCGGAGGTCTCGGAGAAGACCTTTATTGACGCCCCCTACGAAGCCGTTGCCGCCCGCCACAAGGGTATACCGACCTGCCTACCCTCCATTATTGACAATGGAGGATAGGTATTTTTTTCTGTTTTTTAGGAAGGAATCTCATTTTTAACAGAAAGGAATGAATATATTATATATTTCTTTAGTATCTTTACACTCCGAAAATAAATAAAATTAACCTAATAAAACTATTTGATCCATGAAGTACTTATCCAAAATTACCCCATGTATCTGCGCCATCCTCTTTTTAATAGGACAGGGTGGAATTCTCACAAGTTGTAACGATGACCTTGCAGCCGACAGTTACTACACTTTCACCGGTGAAATGATGAGTGATTTTTTGGCGAACCGTGAAGATTTCAGCCAGTTCAAACGTATCGTAGAGCGAGCCGGAAGAATGGACTTGCTGGCCAGCCGGGGAGCACGTACACTATTCCCCCCCGTAAACTCCGGAGTGGAAGCTTTCCTAAAAGAAAGAGGATACGCCTCTGTCGAAGACATTCCGGCCTCTTTTTGCGACACGTTGGTAAAAGCCTGTCTTATAGAACGAACGTTGTACACCTACAATCTTTCTGAGACACATCAGGAAAGCAACCAGTTGGATTTGCCCTTGATTATGGTGACGAACGGAGACACTGTAGATGCCAACCAAATGGTATTGACCGTCATCAACCGGCGTGCAGCCATCATCAACGAATTGAAAAACGACTCTGTGGAAAACGGAGTAGTACATCCTGTAGACAAAGTTTTAGTACCCAACACCAGTTTGGGGGCCAGCCTTTTGGATGAGAACCATGAAGATTTCACCATCTTCTATGAAGCCCTCAAGAGAACGGCCCTGCTTGATTCTCTGTCACGTTATCGCGATGACGCCTACGAAGAGTGGAAAAACAATTATGCCGCCTTCACGCCAAGCATGCGTATCGGAAACGAGAATTATGTGGGTAAACGTCCCGACCATCGGTATAGCGGTTTCACGCTCCTCATCGTACCCGACAAAGTACTTTACGAGAAATACAGCGACCGCTTCAACGAGAGCATGACTATGGATGAAAAGATCGACGCCCTGTATGACTTAGCTGCGGAAAAATATAGCGACAATACTTCTGCCAGTATCTTCGGACTGGACAAAGTGGATCCTCAAGAAGGAAAGACATACAAAGAACTTTATTGGAACAAGTCTTCTTTGAAGAGCCAATACAATCCCTTGCACATGTTCCTGTCTTACCATATCCTCGACCGATTGTTCACCAGTACGGCCAAGCTGGTAAACTGTTGGGGAGTCAATACAGCTTATCTCGACCCGACGGAATGGGTCGGAACCATGCTGGACTTCTCTACAATGAAATTGGAACGGGTTTACCGTACAATCGATCCTGCGGTAGAATACGAACGTGATTACTATATCAATCATAGTCATGCCAGCGCATACAACAACGATGAACGTATCCGCGGTGCCCATCTGACGACTCCTGAAAACGCCGACAACTTCTCGTTGAATGTAGCTTATTTCTACGTAGACGATGTGTTGGCCTACGACCAGACCATGCGTACCAAAGTCATGAACACCCGTATGCGAATCGACTTTATGACGTTGTGGCCGGAACTGACCAACAACAACATCCGTCTGTGCGGTAATCCTACGCAAGCATACAATGCCGGAGATAACAGCGAAGACGGAACCGAAGCCGGAGGCTACAATTATTATCTCCCGCCTGGTTACTTAAAGAATGCCACATTCAGCGAAAACACCACATTCTTCATACAGCGCCCCATCGTATATTGGTCGAGTTTGCATGGAGACGTATTAGGTGTTTTAGGTACGAGTTACGACGTGACCTTCCGACTGCCGAACGTACCTCCCGGTACCTACGAGTTGCGTTTAGGTTATTGTGCCTTGGCCGACCGCGGAATCGGACAGGTTTATGTGGACGGCGTACCTCAAGGTATCCCTATAGATATGCGATACGGCCCCAGCGACGCAAGAGTCGGCGGTCTTTACAACGGCTTCAAAGGCTGGAGAAACAAAGAAGAAAACTCCAGCGGTATCTATACTTCTGAGGAATTGGAAGAAAACGCACGTGTCATGAAGAATAACGGATACTACAGCGGCCCCAAGGGTGCGTTCTACAATAACGACGGAACCGACGCACCAAGATACAGTGCAAGTGTCTGTGTAACTCATTATAACCAGAACGATTTGATGCGTCGTAAAATCTGTAACGTGGAAGTAAAAGCAAACACCCATCATACCATACGTTTGCGTTCCGTGCTTTCAAGCAGTGAAAGCGGAAACTTCGTCCTCGATTATATGGAACTGGTTCCGATAGATATCTGTGGAGCCGGAGGACTTGGTGAAGACCTCTATTAGCAAACCAGAAATCCAAGCCCGCAGGCATTTGTCAAAAGCGGACCTACTGAAAAGGCACCCAATAGTATTTCTGTAGACAAACAAGCAATATGCCGTGCGCCCTTACGACTTTCCATCGTAAGCGCACGGCTTTTATGTTATTAAAAAGTTTATTCTCCCTAACCACATAGCCATTTTATTTTTGCATTTATTATCCATGTTTTAGATAATATTATCCTATCAGTCCCAAAAGCGTTTTTATACTTTTGCATATAGTAAGATGTTAAAACTATATGTATCTAATTTTAATATTTCAAGATTATGGAAAACAAATTCAAATCTTGGCTGTCTGTTTGCACCATCTTGTTATTGGTCATGCAAATGAGTCTGTCCACCAGTTGCAATGATGACCTCTCAGCCGAAAGCTACTACACCTTCACCGGAGAAATGATGAGCGACTTTTTGAAGAACCATGAAGATTTCAGCCAATTCAGGCGAATCGTAGAACGAGCCGGAAGAATGGACTTGCTGGCAAGCCGCGGAGCGCGGACACTATTTCCTCCCGTAAACTCCGGAGTAGAGGACTTCCTGAAAGAGAGAGGATATACATCCGTTGAAGATATACCTGCTTCGTTCTGCGACACGCTCGTTAAAGCCTGCCTGGTGGAACGGACTCTATACACATACAATCTTGCTGAAACCCATCAGGAGAGCAATCAACTCGACCTACCCGTAATTATCGTAACGAATGGTGACACAGTTGATGCCAACGGCATGACGCTCAGCGTCATCAACCGGCGTGCCGCCATCATCAACGAATTGAAAAACGACTCCGTGGAAAACGGGGTCGTACATCCCGTGGACAAAGTGATAGTACCCAACACGAGCCTGGGAGCAAGCCTGTTGGACGAGAACCACCAGGATTTCACCATCTTCTATGAAGCCCTCAAGCGGACAGCCCTGCTCGATTCCCTGTCACGTTACCGTGACGACGACTACGAAATATGGAAAAACAACTATAAAGAGTTCACACAAAGCATGCACATCGGCAACGAAGACTACGTGGGCAAACGACCGGACCACCGGTACAGCGGATTTACCCTTTTCATCGTACCGGACAAGGCTCTGTACGAAAAATATCCCGACCGTTTCAACGAAAGCATGACCATGGACCAGAAGATCGATGCACTGTACGACCTGGCCGCAGAAAAGTACGCAGACAACACTTCCGCCAGCATCTTCGGACTGGATAAGACAGATCCCGCTACCGGTAAAACATACAAAGAACTGTATTGGAACAAAACCTCTCTGAAAAGCAGACATAACCCGCTAAACATGTTCCTCTCCTATCATATCCTAGACCGATTGTTCACCAGTACGGCCAAACTCATCAACTGCTGGCAAATCTACACAGCCTACGCTGACCCCACGGAATGGATTAGCACGCTACTCGATTTCTCCACCATCAAACTGGAAAAAGTATATCGTACAATCGATCCGGCAGTGGAATACGAACGCGACTTCTACATCAACCACAGCGAAGCGTGTGTTTACAACAATTACGAACGTATCAGAGGGGCACATCTGACAATCCCTGAAAATGCCGACAATTTCTCACTAAACGTAGCGTATTATTACGTGGACGATGTTCTGGCTTACGACCAGACTATGCGCAACCAAGTGATGAACACGCGTATACGCATAGATGTACTGACTCTTTGGCCCGAACTCACCACCAACAACATCCGCCTTTGCGGCAATCCCACACAAGGATACAATGCCGGAGACAATAGTGAAGAAGGAACAGAAGGCGGAGGACACAACTGGTATCTTCCACCCGGATATTTGGACAACGTAACATTTGGTGAAAATACCATATTTTTCTTAGAGCGCCCTATCATCCAATGGTCCAATATGGGAGGAGACGTAGTAGGTATTTTAGGAACAAGTTACGACGTAACGTTCCGGCTACCAAACGTCCCACCCGGCACGTACGAGCTACGCTTGGGCTATACAGCCTTGGAATCTCGCGGCATCGGACAAGTCTACGTAGACGGTATCCCCCAAGGCCTCCCCATGGACATGCGCATCTTCGGTAACGACGGAAGAATCGGCGGTCTCTACAACGGGTGGGCTGGCTGGAGAAACAAAGATGAAAACTCAAGCGGTATTTACACAACGGAAGAGCTGGAAGAAAACGCGCGCATCATGAAAAACAACGGCTACTATAGCGCGCCTAAGAGCGTGTTCTTCGGTAACGACGGCAACGATATTCCGAGATATAATGCAAGTAATTGTACCCTTTATTATAATTCATGCAACTTACTGCGCCGTAAGATATGTACTGTGGAAGTAAAAGCCAATACCCACCACACCGTACGCTTGCGCTCCGTATTGACCAGTAGTGAAACCTCTGACTTTACCCTCGACTTCATGGAATTGGTTCCGATAGATATATGTGGAGCCGGAGGACTCGGTGAAGACCTCTATTAAACACCTTCCGTAATGCACCACAATCCCATCTGTATCCGGCTTTCTAACAAGGTCGGAATACAGATGGGATATTTCATACCATAAAAAGACAGTTGACGGATAAACGTATCTTCTCACAAACAAAAGTGAAAGAAAATAAAGTTTCGGGCGTATTTAGGATTTTTCATACTTCTTCTTGCCATATTCATCACATATCAGCTATATTTGCTTCTTACGATTGTATTCATTAAAACTTTAACGTATGAAGAATTGGAGAATAGAGGCCATTATCTTGGCCGTAGGACTGTCATTGGCCGGCGTATTTGTACGCAATGGCCTCAGTGAGTTTTCATCCCGCAGCCGTGTAGTAACTGTCAAAGGACTGGCCGAAATGGAAGTAAAAGCCGATAAGGTTACGTGGCCGCTGACTTATAAAGTCTTGGGAAACGATATGGTATCCCTTTATAATGAGATAGAGGAATCCAATGCAAAAATCATCGCATTCCTGAAAAGCAAAGGGGTCAAGGAGAATGAAATCAGCGTAAACGCCCCAGAAATCATCGACACCAAAGCCGAACGCTATAATACGACCGTACAACCCTACCGCTACAATGTAACCACGGTCGTCACGGTCACCTCTAAACAGGTAGATTTGGTGAGAGGTCTCATCAACGAACAAAGCGAACTGCTCAAACAAGGAGTAGCCATCGTTTCCGGGGATTACCGCTACAACGTGACATACGATTACACGAGCCTCAACGATATCAAACCGAAGATGATAGAGGAGGCCACCAAAAATGCACGTACGGCTGCCGAAAAGTTTGCCAAAGACTCGGAAAGCAGTTTGGGAAGCATACAACGCGCCTACCAAGGACAGTTCTCCATCGAGAACCGAGATCCGAACACACCTTATATCAAACAGGTACGTGTCGTAACAACGATCGACTACTCGCTCGAGGACTGACCCGGGAGCTCAGACAGAGAAACATATTACCGAGGAGTTACGTTTTAGCCAAAAGAGCAGAAAGACATACTACCTCAGGAGGCATCTTTCAGACAGAAGAACAAAAGAACAGAAGGGTATATTTCCACGAATACCGTTTCCTTTTGCAACTTCCGGAGGATTCACAGTCGGGAAATGGATTCCAACAGACCAAGTATATCAGCAGGGCTGTCCGCAAAACGGACGGCCCCGTTTCGTTCCAAGAAATCCCGGTCGCGGAAACCCCATAATACAGAAATACACGGAAGCCCCGCATGGGCAGCCGTAGCCACATCTACATCCGAGTCTCCTACGTAAACGGCTTCGTCCTTTTCCACCCCCAGTTCCTGCAATGCGATTTCCACCATGTCGGGAGCCGGTTTGCGACGTACGCCGGCACGCTCTCCTACGGCCACTTGTACCGTATCCTGAAAATAATGACGATAAAGTTCATCCACCCCGCCTTGCAGTTTATTCGACACAATGGCAATCTTATAACCGGCTGTTTTCAGTTCATGCAACAAATCTGCAATACCCGGATATAAATCGGTCTTCACCATGCAATGTTCCACATAATAGCGTTTGAAACAGTCGAACACAGCCTCAAACCTTTCACTATCCGTACCGGCAGGTACAGCGCGTTCCATCAATTTGCGCACTCCGTTACCCACGAAACGACGCACCTCCTCCACACTGCGCGTAGGAAATCCGAACTGTGTCAGGGCATAATTCGTACTGTCTGCCAAATCATCCAACGTATTAAGCAACGTACCGTCCAAATCAAAAACGATCGTAGTAATTTTCGTCATCCTTTCGCTCTCCTCCATTAAACCAAACTCTCCGTAAAGGTACAAAAAAGCGGCCTGCGCACAAGCGCAAGCCGCAGAAAGAACAAAAACATCTATATTCTTTAATTCTAAATCAGAATGCGTAACCCAGACGAATCATGTGGTTTACGGCTCCTGCAGGACCGTCTTCCCATACTTCTCCAAACCCACGTTTAAAGGTGTAGTCTATATTAATTCGTTTGTACCACACACCCATTCCTATAATAAGACCTCCATCGCAACGCTTGTAATCCTCAATATCTCCAATCTTCACGTCATCGCCGTTCCCATAATCTATCTTGCCAGCCATATCCACGCCGAAGAAAGCTCCGAAACGACCGTCCACCGCAAGGTTATCCGTCAGATTATATTTATAACCCACCGTAAGAGGAATATTGAGGTTATGGGCACGGAATTTGGCATCGCTATGGTTTACATCGAACCCGCGTGTTCCAAACATTACGCCTGTATTCCAATATGCTCCTTTATAGAAGTTCTTATTAAAATCAAGGCTGAAATTATACCCCGGCAACATGTCGATTCCTCTCGTATTGTCCCCCTTGAAATTGTTAGCGGCAAAACCACCACGGAGTATCAACTGACCACCCCAAATCTGTGCATTCACTGTAGCCGTTCCCACCATGAGAGCCGCTACCAACATTAAAAAGATTTTTTTCATAATTTAAGTTTTTAAATTGAACAATATCGGTACATTCGCTGTACCTTATACAAATATAGTAAAATAAAACCTATCCCGAACAGATTTCAGAGAAAAAAGCTTCTCAATCCTACAAAAAGGAAACAAATAAATCCCTAATGACCAAAAAATAACAATGATTGAAAAGAAAGACTACACAAGAACACGGTTTATCTCTTCATAAGAGAGCAACTATTTAATGCAAAAATATTCAAAAGATTGTATAATACAAAATTATACTTCAATAAAATACAAATTATGTGCGTAAAATGTTGAGAAAGTTAAGAAATACCTTTTTTCAGAGGAATATATCATGCTGTAAAAGAAGATAAAACGTTCCGGAGTTGCTCTCTTATGAAGAGATATACATTTTTGAGAAGAAGAAACAGGACCTGATAATAAGGTTCAATGCTTTTAAACTAAAGAAGAAAACACAGATATGAGATTCGGAATACAACCTTATAGTATGGTTTTGCTACTCGCTTTAGCTTGTGAATCGACTATGGCTCAAAGCGTAGACTACTCGGTAGTGTCCGTTCCAGAAGAATCGGGAACCGACTTCACCCAAATCTCCCAAACCACGGATTACGTGTGTATGCCGGAAGTCAAACGAAGCAACCGAGGCATCGGTTGGTTCTCCAACCGCATCTTGGATATTTCCACAGACGGAAGCCAAATTGCCTATCTGTCTTTCCGCAACAACACGACCAATATCTTCATTAAAGATTTGAGTAAACAAGGCTCTTCCATCCAGAAGACCAACCGTACTGCTGTATTGGACTTTTCTTATTCACCCGACGGTAAGCAAATCGTGTTCTCCGAGGCTCGCGGGAAAACCAACCAGATATTCCAAACGTCTGCCGACAAGGGTTTCGTATGCAGGCAAATCACGTCCGGCAACATGGACTATTCTCCGATTTATTCGGCAGACATGAAATTGATATTCTTTGCCCGACAGGAAAACAAAAGCATCAGCATTTGGAGCCACGACATGCAGAACAACTTTTTAGCCAACTACTCCCAAGGACTGAACCCTTACCCCGTCAAAGGCGAACCGGCATTCATCTGCGTGCGCCCCAATGCTGCGGGACACAGCGAGATATGGAAGGTCAACTACGAAACGGGCGTGGAAGAGTGTATCGTCTCGCAACCCGATCGCGACTTCACCTCTCCTTCCATCTCACCGGACGGGCAATGGCTGTTGTTCGTAGGAAGCAGTAAAATAGAAACCGGTTCTTTTTCTTATTACAATACCGACTTGTTCGTATCGCGTTTAGACGGAACCGGATTCGCCCAACTCACCTACCATGCCGCAGACGACCTCAGCCCCGTGTGGAGCAAAGACGGACGCTACATCTACTTCGTGTCCCAGCGCGGCAACAAAGAGGCCAAAGCCAACATTTGGCGTATGACGTTCAATTATTAGTGTTAAATCATAGATTTATTCATTTCAAAATTTAGAGATTATGAAAAAGTTTAAGTGTTTATTAACCGCGATGTTGTTAGGTTGCTCTACAATGTCTTTCGCACAATTCATGAACGGCGGCGGTTCATCGTCATCATCCTCGGACAACACCCCCTGGAAAGGCTTACGTTTCTCTTACGACCGTACGTTCGTTAACATTGACATTGACGACGCTCCATCACAAGACATGAACGGTTTTTCATTGGGGTATGTACAGTCGTTCAGTATCGCAAAGAAACTGCCGTTGTTCTTCGAAACCGGTGCCGGCATTAACTTCGCACGTTACAGTGACAGCGAAAGTGACAGCGAAACGATTTACGGTTATACCATCAGCGCCGAAAACAAATGGTCTACCACAACGTTAGGTTTAACTATCCCTCTCAACGTTGTTTACAAAATCAATATCAACGATAAATTGGCATTGAAACCCTACACCGGTTTTTATTTGAGAGTAAACCTGATGTCTAAATCAAATGACAAAATGGAAGTCAGCATCCCGTCGGAATTTTCTCAATATGTAGATGCCAGCGATTACGAATGGGACGAAGATTACAATAACTTCGATAAAGACGACGTAGGCGAGGACGGCACATGGAACCGCGTACAGTTCGGCTGGCAAATCGGTGCCACTCTCGACATCAACAAGTTTAATGTAGGAATCGGATATGCTCTCGATTTCAACGAAATTGCAGAAAAGACAAAATGCGGTATCTTCTCCGCTCGCTTAGGTTTCAATTTCTAAACAGACATCTTACGAGAAGAATATCAACGGAAACACGCCACAAACGGCATGTTTCCGTTTTTTATAAAAGTAAATCAGTACCTTTTTTATAACTTTGCGGCATCAAACCAACCCTATATCACCATGCTCAACGGACACGGAGACGACTCATACCGGTACGGCCGCAAGATAACCCTGAACTTCAGCAGCAATGTATATCACCATACGTCGCTTGCTCCCTTATTCCGGCATCTGGAAAACTGTTGGGAACAAGTACGTTCCTATCCCGAACCGTCACCGCATGCCGTAGAAAGCCAACTGGCTCAGGCGATGGGGATAAGCGCGGAATCGGTCTGCCTGACGAGCGGAGCCACGGAAGCCATCTATCTGATTGCGCAGACTTTTTCCGGACGGCGTTCCTGCATCTTGTCCCCCACGTTTTCGGAATACGCGGATGCCTGCCGCCTGCACGGCCATCAGGTACGGTCCATCTATACCACCGATCATCTGCCGGAGGATGCGGACATTGTGTGGATCTGTAATCCGAACAACCCGACCGGAGCCGTCTTTCCCCACGACGAGATGAAACGGCTGGCCGCGCAGCATCCGGACGTCCTGTTCGTCATCGACCAAAGTTATGAGGATTTCACCCCGCGCATGTTGTTCTCTCCGCATGAAGCCGCCGCACGGTCCAATGTCATATTGCTCCATTCCCTGACAAAACGTTTCGGCATCCCGGGATTGCGCGTCGGCTACCTGACCGCCCGGAGGGAATGGACGGCACGTATCCGGCAGAACAAAATGCCGTGGTCGGTCAACACGCTGGCATTGGAAGCCGCCCTCTTCCTGACGGAGCACGAAAAAGACTTCCGCATCGACTTGCAAGCCCTGTTGGAAGAGCGGGCGCGCGTGGCCGGACAGTTGGAAGCCCTGCGCATAGCCGAAGTTTGGCCGGGGGAAACCCACTTCCTGCTGGCTCGGCTGCGGATGGGCAAGGCCTCGGCACTGAAAGACTACTTGGCCGAAACGCACGGCATGCTCATCCGCGATGCCGGCAATTTTGAAGGATTAGACGAACGGTACTTCCGCATAGCCGTACAATCTCCCGAAGAAGACGACCGCCTGTTGGCCGCCATCGGAGAGTGGATGTTTTCCATATAACCACGCCCATGCACAGCATTATTCCTTTACTTATCGGATGGGGGTTGGACCTCTGCGCCGGAGACCCCGCCCGGCTGCCGCACCCCATAGTGGCTTTCGGCCGCTGGATCAGTTTTTTTGAGCGGAAAACCAACCACGGAGACCACCGGCGTGCCAAAGGGACTTTCTGGACCGTCGCCACGCTCTGCACCCTCTTCCTATCCGCCCATCTCGCCTTGGCCGCCTTATGGACGGCCTGCCTGCAATGGGAGGCCGGGGGAACTTACTTGTATTATCTCGTGACGGGCATACTCATCTTTTACTGTCTGGCAGGCACGACGCTCATCCGGGAAGTGCGCAGGGTGTTCCGCGCCGCCGACCGTTCTTTGGAAGAAGGAAGGCGGCAAGTGAGCCATATCGTGGGACGAGATACAAGCCGCCTCAGCGACCAGGAAATACGCACCGCCGCTCTGGAAACTTTGGCGGAAAACCTGAGTGACGGTGTCATCGCCCCGTTATTCTGGCTCTATCTGCTCGGCATCCCAGGAATGCTGACTTATAAAATGATTAACACCATGGATTCCATGCTCGGCTACCGCACCGAACGGTTCAAGGACTTCGGCTGCGCAGCCGCCCGGATAGACGATGCCGCCAACTACCTCCCCGCCCGTCTCACCGCCCTGTTAATGGCGGTGGCCGCGTGCATCCCCTTCCGGCAAGGCAAAAGCGCCCGCAACCTGAAAGAAGAACTGCGCTTCATCCGCCGCTACGGACGGATGCACGCCAGTCCGAACTCCGGTTACCCCGAAGCGGCGTTGGCCGGTATACTGGACTGCCGCTTCGGCGGGCCGCACCACTACTTCGGCGAGTATTGTTTCAAACCGTACATCGGAAACCGCCTGCGCCCGCTCACCACAACCGACATGCAACAGGCCGTGACCGTCAACCGGCGTGCGGAAATCCTGATGATCCTGACGGGCGTCTTACTCTACCTCCTCTGACGACAAGATGCGATAAAACTTCTTCATATCCAAATTCCGCCGCACATGGGCAGCCAAAAGGTCGTATTGCCTTTCTTTGTAATCTGCATAGTCCTCCGTGGTCCCGCAGGTTGCCTCCTCCGTATAAGGAGCCAAAAGGAAATCCAAGACTGACGGGTTATCCAAAATACCATGGATGTAAGTCCCCATGCAGCGGTCATGGACGCAACACCCGTCGGCTGTCCCGTCCGCCAACCGGTTCAAGGAGATGAAAGATTGCCCTGCCTCGTCGGCCACCGTCCTGCCCATGTGGATTTCATAGCCCCGGCACAGCGTTCCGGAACCGCGAAAACGGAACTCCACCTGACGGGTCACTTTCTCCCGCCCGATGACCGTATGCACGGGCAATAGCCCCAGACCGGACAAGCGTGCCGGTGTGCCTTCCACCCCGTCGGGGTCGGCTACCTCCGTGCCCATCATCTGATAGCCTCCGCAAATCCCCATGACGGTCTTGCCGCTCCGGGCGGCTTGTACCACAGCCTCGGCCAAGCCGTTGCGTTTCAGTTCGCGCAGGTCGTCCAATGTACTCTTGCTGCCGGGCAACACGATGACGTCCGCTTTCTGCAACTCATCCGCCCGGTCGGTGTAATACAGGTGCACCCTGTCGTCGCGGTCCAAGCGGTCGAAATCCGTGAAGTTCGACAAGTGGAGCAACTTCACCACGGCCACGTTCACCCGTCCCGCTGCGGCACGGTCGTTCTTCTGCTCCAGTTCCACGGAATCCTCCTCCTCAATCTGTATGTCGTGGAAATAAGGTATCACCCCGAGTACCGGCACGCCGCACACTTCCTCCATCATCCGCACGCCGTCGTCGAACAACCGGCGGTCGCCCCTGAATTTGTTGACGATGATGCCTTTTATCCGTCGACGGTCTTCAGGCGTCTGCAACATGATGGAACCGTAAGCCGAAGCGAAAACCCCGCCCCGGTCGATGTCCGCCACCAAGAACACGTCGGCCCCGGCATGGCGGGCCATGGGCATATTCACGATGTCGCGGTCCCTCAGGTTGATTTCGGCGATGCTGCCGGCCCCCTCCATCACGATGGGATTGTAGCAGATGGCGAGCCGGTCGAACGCCGCACACACCGCCGCCCGCAGCTCCTCGCGTCCGCCCCGGCGGAAGTAGTCGTAAGCCGAACTGTTGCCCACGGGCCGCCCGTTGAGCACCACTTGCGACGTATGGTCGGAATTCGGTTTGAGCAGCACGGGATTCATGTCCGTATGGCACGGTATGCCGGCCGCTTCGGCCTGCACGGCCTGCGCCCGCCCTATCTCAAACCCTTCGGGAGTGGCGTACGAATTGAGCGACATGTTCTGTGCCTTGAACGGAGCCGGACGGTAACCGTCTTGCCGGAAAATGCGGCACAAAGCCGCTGCCAGTACGCTCTTGCCCACGTCGCTCCCCGTACCGGCCAACATGAAAGGATGTAATTTTCTCATGGACAAATCATGAATGATTATGCCGCAAAGTTAAGGCGAAATCCGTGATAATAAAAATGAATCTTTTTATCTGACAATCCGCATTTTCCTGCAAAAAACTGCACCACGCTATGAATCAACGCCTTGCAAACACAAAATCAATCTGCTGAGATTGATTTCTCAATCTGCGGCAAACGATTTTTCATTCTCAGCCAAACGATTTTCCGTTCTCAGCCGAACGAAATCACCCCTTCCGCCCATACGTGTCCGCCTTCCGGAAATCTGACAAACATAGACGTGGAGCGCCATTTGCCTGTCCCGGAAACACAAAAAAAAGGTTGCTCTTGTCTTACCAAGGACAACCTCCATATCATCAAACGCTTACGGACGCGAAAAGAACTACTTACTGTATTTCAATCACACGGTTCACTTTTGCTTTTTCTTCCGGAGTGCGTTTCGGAAGCGTAATGTTCAATACTCCGTCACTCACGTTTGCACTGATCTTGTCTTTCTCCACGTCATCCGGCAAAACCAGAGCCTGCTGGAACTTGGCGTAAGAAAACTCACGACGCAAATAGCGTTTGTTCTTCTTGTCTTCCTCCTTCACCTCGTTCTTTTTCTCCATCGAGATGACCAGTTCCCCGTCTTCGCCCAAATGGATGGTAAAATCTTCTTTCGTCATACCCGGGGCGGCTACTTCCACTTTATAGTCCGTGTCGCTTTCTATCACGTTGATAGCCGGTGCCGTGGCGTTCACCTTGCCCATCCATTCATTGTCGAAAAAGTCGTTAAACAAACTCGGTAACCAATTCTGACCATTGTACTTTCTAATCGGTGACATAATCTTCATCTCCTATCTTTTAAGTTATACATTCATTTTTTCTTTCCGGACGGCCTTCCTGTCGGTTGCCCCGTCCGCCTGAATAAAATACAAACCCCGTACCCGGAAACTCCATACCTTCATCGGACCGTCTGGGATTAAACTTTTGAAAACCTTTTTAAGCCCGTACGGACTGATTTTAAAATTGTGCAATCCTTTTTAGCACCCACTCTTTTTTTCAACTGACATTATTGGCGCAGAAAACGACAAAATGTCAGTAATCAGCAGTTTATTGTTTTCTTTTTCTGTCTTTTATTTCATTATATTTTACTTCGCAAGGATAAATCCTTATATTTGTTTCACGAATATAGGATGCGGCTCGGCATAGTCAAATGAGAAAACTTCGTTTTCATTTGTCTCTGCGCTCGCCTTTCACTATATTTGCGGCATTGATTATTCTACTTTCAATCCCAAAACACCTGATGAAACAGAAATTTCCCAAAAGGCACAGCGGCATCTGCGCCTTGATGGCCGGAACGGCCTTGCTCGCAGCCTGTCATTCCTCCTCGGAAAGCCGGCATGAAACGGGACGGGTTGACGCGGCTTCCACCACTCACCGGCCGACGGGCACCATAAACGTCACCGCCACGAGCCAAGCGGGCGTGTCGTCACCTGTGGTGTACATCTATAAAATGAAAAAGGACTACTCCAAGTTAGTGCCCGTACTGATGAACGAAGAACGTACGCGTATCGTGTCCTATCCCGATCCCGTAGACCTGCAACGGGGCGGCAAGCCCGCCTTGCCGACTCCGCTCGAAGGAGGCTATTGGTTAGACAACCGGGGGATTGGCCCCACTGTGGCTTTCCTCTCTTATACCTACGAGGAATATATCCGGCTGGCCGCACCTCCCAGTCGCGAGGAGATGATGGAACGCATCGTGGACAAATACCCGCTCACAGAGATACGCGCCTGCGGCCGCCGTGCCGACTACAAGGATATCGTGACGGAACTGAACGAAAAAATACGGCGCGAAGGATGGAAATAATCCGCCGCCATACACATTATTAATATAACAGAAACAAAAGATGAAGAAAATGACTTTCAAAATTTACATGGCGGCCTGTTGCGCCGCATTGGCCTTCAGTGCCTGCAGTGAAGAAGATGCTACCCGGCACGGCGTGGCACCGGCAAAGATCGGCACCATCAGCCTGAACACCGGCAAAGATCAAGTGCGTCCCGGCCAACCTCTGACGGCCTCCATCGCCCTCCCCACAGGCGGGCAGAACATCAGCGAAGCGACTTACACATGGGGGGCACTGAACTATCCTTCGGAAAAGGAAGAAAACGGAACGGCCTATTTCAGCTTCACCGCACCCGAAGAACCGGGACAATACAGTTTATCGTTCAACGCCCGTTACTCGTTCCTCGGCCCTGATGCGGAAGGCAACTTTTACAAAGACATGAGCAGTACACTGGACTACACAGTCATCTCCTGCGACATCTTCAGCAGTTTTTGGGATGACGACCTCGCCACTACACTGAAGGTCTATCCCCGGCTCACGGAAAGCACGTCGCAACCCGGCACTTATTTGGGTACATTTGCGGACAAGTTGTCCTCCAGTTCCTTCTCCACCATCAACCGCGCCTTCACATTCAACGACAACATCCTGTCGAAAATCACGGAATATGAAATCTACACCAATACGGACGTAAGTACCTACGCCAGAAAATTCTACGTCGTGCGCACCTATGCCCAAAGAAGATTCAACATGGAAGTGGAGACCGAATACTATGAAGATGCTTCGGTTCCCGGAGAGCCGACCCTGATAGCCGAAGCGGACTGGAACGATGAGAATTGGAGGAACGAGGTGGGGCAAAAACTCCAAGCAGGCACCCTCCGCCTCTACTGCAAATTACAGGACGAACACACCCAACTCTGGCTGAGTGCATTCAAAACCGGTGACGACAGCGGCATCTACATCGTCCGCGACTACACGGCGAATACCGTCAGATAAATCACAAACCATAACAATTTATATACAATGAAACATCGTTACCTCCTTTGGCTTGCGGTCGCCCTTATCGGTACACAAGCCTCAGCCGAGCCCCGCAAAGAAGCGCAGGCACGGCAAATAGCAGAGGAGTTCCTCGCCGCCAAACGTGTGACCGCCACCCGTGCCGCCGCACCGCTTACCTTGGCAGCCACGTCCGAGACTTCCCCCATGAAACGCGGCCTCGGCACGGCACAACCGGCATGGTACGCCTATAACCAAGGCTCGGAAGCTTTCGTTATCGTCTCCGGGGACGACCGTATGACCGACATTCTCGGTTACTCCACCGAAGGCGCATTCCGCACCGGGGACATGCCCGCCGGACTCAAAGCCTTGCTCGATGCATATGCCGCGCAGGCCGGGCATATCCGCCAAACAGGAGAAGCACCCGACGGGCGGCAGACGTTCAGCCTGAAACAGGAAGACACGTCGTTCCCCGAAACCGTCGCTCCCTTGCTCGGCGACATCAACTACAACCAAGGCACGCCTTACAACAAATTCTGCCCCGAACTCGACGGTGAACAGATGGTGACGGGCTGTATCGCAACGGCCGCCGCAATGGTCATGCGCTACTATAAATATCCGGAGCGCGGTACAGGCAACTATTCCTATACCACGGAGACCCACCAATTCCCCGTGGAATTCGATTTCGGCAACACGCCTTTCGACTGGGACAACATGCTGCCTGCCTACAACTATGGCGAATACAACGAGACACAAGCCAATGCAGTGGCCACACTGATGAAAGCCTGTGGCGTGGCCGCACAAATGGACTATGCCTCGACATCGAACAGCACCAGCGAGGAGCTCATGCAAGGTATGGTGGAATATTTGGGTTATGACCCGTCGGCCTATGTCACATTCAGGTCTTTCTATTCTTCCGAAGAATGGATGAACCTCATCAAAACGGAGCTTTCGGCCAAGCGGCCTGTGCAATATAGCGGACAGGATGCCACAAATGGCGGCCATGCTTTTATCATCGACGGCTACGACAGCGACGACCTCGTGCACGTGAACTGGGGATGGGGAGGAGCCGACAACGGGTATTTTGAGTTATATTCCCTTAATCCGGAAAGTCTTGGCATCGGAGGAGGCGGAGGAGGAGGCTTTAAGTTCATCCAACGCATGATAGTCGGCCTGATGCCCCGGACCGGTACACCGGTGCCTTCCTGCCATTTATACATGGAGGGCGCCGAATATGAAAACGAGACCTTCCGCTTGGACAATATTACAAACTCCGGCTACATATTCGACGGGGAAATCACCCTTATGGCCGAAAAGGACGGTACGGCACAACCATTCTCCAAATCTTACCGGACAGAAAACGAGGTCCCTACCGGGGCATCCATAGAGTTTTTAACTTTCAGCGGCTTCGACCCGGCAGCGTTGGCACCGGGAACATACCGAATATACCCGGCCGCACGCCAAGCCGGACAAGAAGAATGGAAAGAAATACGGAAAAACCCCAATGCCACAAAAGAATTTTACCTCGAAGTATTCCAGGACGGCTCTTCCGAATGGCACGCCTCCGGCCGGGAAGCCGTAGTGAACATCACTCCCTCCGGTAAGCTTTACAGCGGCTACAATGCAGATTTCAAGGTGGAGATACGGAACGAGGAAAAAGACAGTGAGTTTCACAATGACGTATATGCCCTGCTAATAGACATTGAAAGGAACGAGCTAATGGATTATTTTCCCGTAGGAAGCTTCTGCCTGCCCGCTCTCGATGACACCACGTTCACCGCCACACGGACATTGCCCGCAGTGGAAGAAGGGCGGTACGGAATACAGGCGGCTATCCTCATAGGCTACGGGATTCACACCATAAGCCCCCTCGTGGAGATAGACATCGAGGAAGCCGACTTGGCCGAAGGCTTCAACCTGACAGGTGGACTCGACAAGGCATCGTACGAACAAGACGAGACCATGACCTACAAGGGAAGCATCGACATCGAAGGCCACAGCGGCGATATGTATACAGACCTGTTCGTAATCGGCATTTATCCGAAAGAACTGAGCGACCCCTTGCAATACCAAATCTTGCAAGTCACGGCAACAAAAGAAAAACCCATGCACTTTGAATTGCAATTCAAGGCTACCCTCCAACCGGGCGACTACCGTTTCATCGTGGCGAATCACAACGGCACCGAAATAGCACAGACTACCTATTTCGAGATTACCGAACCTTCGGCGATACAAGGCATGGCCGCACAAACGGCTGACGCTCCTGTCTATTGCTCCGCCCCGGGAGAAACGGACATCCGTTTCCGCTATGGCGGAAAGGTGGCACGTGCCGACCTTTACGACAGCCGAGGACAACGGCTTCTCTCTTCCGACAAGCCTGAAAGCGCGGACGGAAACTACCGTATTACCGCCGGACAGTTGCACAATGGAATCTACCTGTTGCGTATCGTAACGGCCTCCGGTACTACCCACACACTGAAATTCGTGCGGTAACATAGTGCAAACATAAAGCATCGCGTCCCTGTATGCCATTGCACGTTTTCGGGGAAACGTCAGGCCATACAGGGACGCGATGTTTTCAACAAACGATAAAACTATTGTTTCATCAAGTATGCCTTGAATCCGGCAAAGTCCTTGCCCATCGGGATACTCTTCTTCTCCCCTTTCATGAAGGCTGCCAACTTTTCAGGTATATCCACCGAACCGCCGATGATATTCTCCACCGTGGCCTGGAACTTGGCCGGATGTGCCGTTTCGAGGAACACACCGCATTCGCCCTCACGCAACCCCTCGCTTAAAGCACGGAAGCCGCAAGCTCCATGCGGGTCGAGCAAGTAACCGTTCGTTTCATAACAAGCCTTCACGGTCTCGGCAATCTGCGCGTCGGTATAAGTCGCCCCGCTGATTTCAGCCGTAATGGCCGCGTGGCTTCCCTTGTATAAATCGTAAATACGGGCAAAATTACTGGGATCGCCCACATCCATGGCATTGGCGATGGTCTGCACCGACGCACGGGGATGGTATTCTCCCGTCTGCAAATAATTGTAGAAGATGTCGTTGGCATTGTTGGCTGCAATGAAACGCTTCACCGGCAAGCCCATCACCTTGCCGAACAGTCCGGCCGTGATGTTGCCGAAATTTCCGCTCGGCACGCATACCACCAGTTGGTCGGCCTTACCGAACTTCTTCATCTGGGCGTAAGCGTAGAAATAGTAAAATGCCTGCGGCAGGAAACGGGCCACGTTGATGGAATTGGCGGACGTCAGTTTCATGTGGCGGTTCAGTTCCTCGTCCATGAAAGCGTTTTTCACCAAAGCCTGGCAATCGTCGAACACGCCGTCCACTTCGAGGGCGGTAATGTTCTGCCCCAGTGTGGTAAACTGGCATTCCTGGATGGCACTCACCTTGCCTTTCGGATAGAGTACATACACGTGGATGCCTTCCACACCCAGAAAACCGTTGGCCACGGCACTCCCCGTGTCGCCGGAAGTAGCCACCAACACATTCACCTGATTACACCCTTCTTGTTTGATGAAGTATCCCAAAAGGCGGGCCATGAAACGCGCCCCCACGTCTTTAAAGGCCAACGTGGGACCATGGAAAAGTTCCAAGGAATAGATGTTCTCCGTCACTTTCACCACCGGACAGTCGAAACTCAACGTGTCGTACACGATTTGTTTCAACGTATCGGCCGGCACGTCCTCTCCGAAGAAAGCGTCCGCCACGCGGTAGGCCACTTCTTGAAAAGAAAGGTCCTGTATCTCGTCGAAGAACGACTCCGGAAGATGCCGGATGACCTCGGGCATAAACAAACCTTTGTCGCTCGCCAGGCCTTTCACTACGGCTTCGTGAAGCGTAGCGCGGTCGGCCTTACCGTTCGTACTATAATATTTCATAAAGTATGGTCGATTAATGTTTCATAAATTCACGAATAAACTCATCGCCCCGAAGCAACCCGTAGCTTCCGGCTTTAGCTGCGTCCTCGTCGAACGTCTGTACGCTGTCCGGCTCTATGCCAGGGTAGTAAATGGCAAACGGTATAGGGTCGGGCGTATGCGTACGGTGGGCACAGGGCGTAGGATGGTCGGGCAACACGGCGATGGCCACCGGTTCTTCCCAATCTTTCACGGCTTCCAAAATCGGTCCGATGGCACGGCGGTCCAGATTCTCTATCGTCTGCAACTTCAATTCCACGTTTCCGTCATGACCGGCTTCGTCGCTCGCCTCCACATGCAGATACACGAAATCACCGTCTTTCAAGGCTTCTATCGCCGCTTGCGCCTTGCCTTCGTAATTCGTATCGTACAAACCGGTAGCCCCTTCCACATCTATGACCTGCAAACCGGCATAACGTCCGATACCCCGTATGAGGTCTACGGCGGTAATGACCGCACCCTTTTTGATTTGAGGATAAGTCTCCGTCAACGGAACCATGGCCGGACGGTTGCCGCCGCCCCACGGCCAAATACTGTTGGCCGCATCGCGGCCTTCCTTCATCCGGCGGATATTCAACGGGTGGTCGGCCAACAACCTCTGAGACTCCAGAATCAGGCGATTCAGCAAGTCTGCGGTTTCCTGCGCTTCAGGCACCTCGGCCTTCACCATACAGTCGCGGAAAGGCGTACCCGGCACGTCGTGCGGAGGAGTACAATGCAGATGCTTGTTTCCGCCTTTGATGACCAATAAATGGCGGTACTGCACACCCGTATAAAAATGTATGTGCTCGTTACCTAACTTCTCTTGCAAGAAACGAATCAGCACATCCGCCTCTTCCGTCTCCAACCGTCCGCAAGAATGGTTTTTTATCTTACCTTCTTCAATGCAAATCAGATTACAACGCAACGCCAAATCGTCATCGGCCAGTTCGACTCCGATACTGGCCGCTTCGAGCGGCCCGCGTCCTTCATACACCTTGTGCTGATCGTAACCCAAAATGGAAGAATTGGCCACTTCGCTACCGGGATGAAATCCCTCCGGCACGGTCTGCAACAATCCGTTGCGTCCCATGCGGGCTATCCAATCCATATTAGGCGTATGGGCATATTGCAACAGCGTCTTGTCGCCCAAGGCCGGAACTTTCCAATCGGCCATGCCGTCGCCCAGTATAATAATATGCTTCATCTTTATCTCCTTACCTTAATTATATATCTGTCATACGTTGGCAATACTCATGATGTCGGCAAAAACACCGGCCGCCGTCACTCCGGCCCCGGCTCCGTATCCCTGAATCTGCATGGGATACTCCTTATAGCGCTCTGTCGTCAGCAAGATAATGTTATTGGAGCCTTCGAGGGTGTAGAACGGATGTTCACGTCCTACCTCACACAGTTCCACACTGGCTTTGCCGTTCTCGTAACGGGAAACAAAACGCCAACGTTTTCCTTCGCTCTCCAATACCTTACGCCGCCGCTCGAAATCGGCATCCAGGGAAGGCAGGTTCTTCCAAAATTCATCCAACGTACCCCGGAAAAACGAATCGGGCACGAACAGGTGCTTCTCCACGTCGGACTGTTCGATACGGTAACCGGCTTCACGCGCCAAAATCACCAACTTACGGATGACATCTTTTCCGCTCAAATCCACACGGGGATCGGGCTCGCTATATCCTTCTTCCTTGGCCAGCCGCACGGTCTCGCTAAACGGAACGTCGGCCGAAATCTTGTTGAATATGAAATTCAAAGTACCGCTCAATACGGCTTCTATCTTCAAAATCTTATCCCCGCTGTTCAGCAAATCGTTCATGGTACGGATAATGGGCAGGCCGGCTCCCACATTCGTCTCGAACAGGAACTTCACCCCACGCTTACGGGCTGTGGATTTCAGTTTCTGATAAGTGGCGTAATCGGAAGAGGCCGCAGCCTTATTGGCCGCCACCACGGAGATGTTATGCTCCAGAAATTCCTGATACAGCCCGGCCACATCGGAACTGGCCGTACAGTCGACAAACACGGAATTGAAGATGTTCATTCCTATCACTTCGTCACGCAAGCGGTTCAAATCGCTCGGCGCACTATGCGCCAACTGTTCACGGCAGTTCTCCAAACTGATACCTTCGCGGTCGAACATCGCATTGTGCCCGCTGGCAATACCCACGACCTTAAGCTTCAAACCCCGTTCTTTCTTCAATTTCTCACTCTGCTGCGCCAACTGCGCAATCAAGCTACTACCCACCGTCCCTACTCCGCACAGAAAAAGATTGAGGACTTGGTATTCCGAAAGAAAAAAACTATCATGGATGACATTAAGTGTCTTGCGTAAGAACAGCCCGTCCACCACAAAAGAGATATTCGTCTCCGAAGCACCCTGCGCACAAGCAATCACATTGATGCCGCTACGCCCCAACGTTCCGAACAACTTACCAGCGATGCCGGGCGTGTGCTTCATGTTCTCGCCCACGATGGCCACTGTAGCCAAACCGCTTTCCGCCGTCATCCGGTACATCGCTCCCGTCTCTATTTCCTTGGAGAACTCGGCATTCAAAACCTCGCAAGCCGCATCGGCATCCGCATCGCGTACACCGATGGACGTACTGTTCTCCGAAGAAGCCTGCGACACAAGGAACACACTGATGCCGTTATTGGCCAACGCCGAGAAAATACGACGGTTCACGCCGATGACTCCCACCATAGACAAACCGGAAACCGTAATCAATGTCGTTCCGTTTATACTGGAAATACCCTTGATAGGCTTCTGGTCTTCGGCGATGTCACTCTTAATCACCGTGCCTTTTCCCGAAGGATTAAACGTATTCTTGATAAGAATCGGAATATTCTTTACACAAACCGGATAGATGGTAGGGGGATAAACCACCTTCGCACCGAAGTTGCAAAGCTCCATAGCCTCTACATAACTCAACTCATTGATGGTATAAGCGGTGGAAATCACCTTCGGGTCGGCCGTCATGAAACCGTCCACATCCGTCCATATTTCCAAAAAAGAAGCATCCAACGCCGCAGCAATGATGGAGGCCGTATAGTCCGACCCTCCACGACCTAAGTTCGTCACCTCTCCGGAGTCGGCATCCGTGGAAATGAATCCCGGAACCAAAGAGACTTTCGGCAAGTCGACAAAAGCCTGTTTGACCAGTTCGTGCGTCAAATCGGATGCCAGCAACTGACGTCCCGACTTAATCTCAGTCTTAATAAAGGTACGTGAGTCGAACCATTTGGCTCCGTCTATCAACACGGCTACTATATTGGACGACAACCGCTCCCCATAACTGACTATGGCAGCAGACGTCTTAGGCGAAAGGTCACGGATAAGATAGACGCCTTGATAAATGCTTTTCAACTCATCCAGCAAGGCGTCGATGGTCTCCAACAAACGTTCCTTTTTTTCTCCGGAAGGAATTACGGCTTCTATCATCTGATGGTGACGCCCGGCAATCTCATCAAACTCAGACTGGTAAGACAAATCTCCGGCCAAAGCCAACTTGGATGTTTTAATCAACTTGTCGGTAATTCCGCCCAATGCAGATACTACGACAACCACAGGCTCCTTTTCAGCCTCAACAATCTTTTTAACACTCAGAATGCTTTCTACGGAACCTACGGATGTTCCCCCAAATTTTAATACTTTCATATCTACGTTTTCAGAATTGGATCTCTTTGCATGCAGGCCCACAACACCTGTCTCGACCGCTCCGAGACCTTAATATTTCAAAGTTGTTCTATCGTTGTATAACATCCGCAAAAATAGCAATTATTTATCTAAAAAGGCTTATGAAATAAAATTAATTTGTATTTTTGCCTAATAAATCATCGATATTAAGCATACACTCACATGACAAAAAAAACTTTTCTTCTATATGTCTTATTACTGTTGACCGCCATGCCGGTAAGCGCCGGAAAGGATTTCTATGAAGGAGAACCCGTATATGCGAGCCGTTGGCGGGATTACAGACGAAGCTCTTACTTCGGTCTGCGTTTCGGTCTGAACGTCCCTACGGTGCGATACAAAGGGACAGGAGGAGAAGCACAGACCAATCCGTTGCCGCGTTATCATATCGGATTGGTTTACGGAAACAAGCTGGGCGACGGACTACCCTTCTTCTTGGAGAGCGGATTGATTTACACGGAAAAGGGCACGGAAATAGAAGCCACGGAGGAAGTCGAGTTTAAGAAATGTTACATGAGGTATCTGGAAATTCCCATTGTACTGAAATACAAACTCAACACCAACGCCGACGATTTCACCGTGCAACCGTTTTTCGGCGGTTTCATGGCCGTTGGCGTAGGCGGAACGACCAAACTTTACGATTCCCGTACCAAGATTGACCCATTCGGAGCCGACCGCTATAAACGCTTCGATGCCGGAATACGGGTAGGTTGCGGCATGGCTTTCCAAAACTTCTACTTTGAAATGGGATACGACATCGGCTTGTTCAACATTGCCGGACGTAACTACAGCGAATACCATTACGACGACTTCGACGGGCACATCCGCACGGGCAACCTCACCATGACCTTGGGAGTGGATTTCTAACTCCCGAGGTAAGCAGTCGCAGCTTCCGCACAACGTTCCCCGTCCACCGCGGCCGACACGATGCCTCCGGCATATCCGGCACCTTCGCCGCATGGGAACAATCCCTTCAACCGCACGTGTTGTAAGGTTTCTCCGTCGCGCACGATACGTACGGGTGCCGACGTGCGGCTCTCCACTCCTATCATCACGGCCTCGTTGGTCAGGAAACCACGGGAGGCTTTGCCGAAACGGCGGAAGCCCTCTGCCAACCGTGCCGTGATGAACTTCGGCATCCAGAAATGCAAAGGCGAGGACACCAGTCCGGGAGCATACGAACTCGCGGGCAGGTCGTAACTCAAACGCCCGTTCACGAAATCGGCCATCCGTTGCGCGGGAGCCGTCTGCCGGCAATTCCCCTGCTGCCAGTTCTGTTCTTCCAAGGCTTCCTGGAAGAACATCATGGCCAACGGATGCCGCACGTCCGGCTGCAAACCGGAAACAGCCATAAAATCGGCCAATGATTTCTCCTCCAGATCTTCCGGGTGCAACTCCACCACCATACCGGAATTACTCCATTTCGACCCACGGTTGCTGGGCGACATCCCGTTGACCACCGTCTGCCGGGGACCACTGGCTGCCGGGACGACGAACCCGCCCGGACACATACAGAAACTGTACACCCCGCGGCCTTCCACTTGCTGCACAAAGCTATACTCCGCAGCCGGAAGATACTTTCCCCGTCCGTTCCGGTTGTGATATTGTATCTGGTCGATGAGAAGCGACGGATGCTCCAAACGCACACCGACCGCCAAGCCCTTGCTTTCGATTTCCACGCCATGAGCATGCAACCAACGGTAGACATCACGCGCCGAATGCCCCGTGGCCAGAATGACCGGGCCGCGGAAGGTCTTCCCCGTGTTCGTCTCTATCCCCACCACCGTGTCTTTCTCGATGAGCAAAGCATCCATACGGGTCTCGAAATGCACTTCTCCCCCGCAATCCAGAATCGTCTTACGCATATTCTCGATGACTCTCGGAAGTTTGTCCGTCCCTATGTGGGGATGGGCATCTTGCAGGATGGACACACTGGCCCCGTGTTGACAGAATACATTCAGGATTTTCTCCGCATTCCCGCGTTTCTTGCTCCGGGTGTACAGCTTTCCGTCGGAATAAGCTCCTGCGCCGCCTTCCCCGAAACTGTAATTGCTCTCGCTGTCCACTTTATGCTCACGCGATATTTTGGCTAAGTCCAACTTGCGGTCGCGGACGTTCTTGCCTCGTTCCACGATGACGGGACGATACCCCGCTTCAATCAGGCGTAAGGCGGCAAACAGTCCGCCGGGACCGGCACCGACCACGACCACCTGCGGCCGTCCCTCTACATTCCGGTATACCGTACGGACAAATTCATCGTCCTCCGGCTGCTCATTGACGTACACCCGTACCTTCAAGTTGACGAATATCGTGCGCTGACGGGCGTCGATACTGCGTTTCAACACCCGTATGGCCGTCAGCGTCCGTTCGTCCTTTCCTTTCTCGCGGGCGACGTAACGGCGCAAGGCCTGCTCGTTGGCTGCCGTTTCCGGCAAGACCCTGAGTTGGTATTCTTCTATCATATCCTTATCGTTATCTGTTCGTTTAACCGAAAAGCGCACGGAGCGCCTCTTCCACTTTCCGCACCGGGACAAGTTCTATCTTTAGTTTCGATGTATCTAATCCCTGCAAGTTGTGACGCGGGACAATCATTTGCCGGAAACCGAGTTTGGCAGCTTCCGCCACGCGCTGCTCGATACGGTTTACCGGACGTATCTCGCCGCTCAAACCGACTTCCCCGGCCATGCAGACGCCGCTTTCGATGCCCGTGTCCACATTGCTGCTCAACACGGCGGCAATGACGGACAAGTCGATGGCCGGATCGGTCACTTTCAACCCTCCGGCAATATTCAGGAACACGTCTTTCTGCGCCAGTTTGAAGCCCACACGCTTCTCCAACACGGCCAGCAACATATTCAACCGGCGCAGGTCGAAACCGGTGGCCGAACGTTGCGGCGTGCCGTAAGCCGCCGTGCTGACCAAGGCTTGCGTCTCGATGAGGAAGGGGCGCACGCCCTCGATGGCCGAAGAGATGGCCACGCCGCTCAGTCCTTCGTGATTCTCGGTGAGCAACAGTTCCGAAGGATTGCTCACCTGCCGCAAACCGTCCTGCCGCATCTCGTAGATGCCCAGCTCGGCCGTGCTGCCGAAACGGTTCTTGATGCTGCGCAGGATGCGGTACATATAATGTTGGTCGCCCTCGAACTGCAACACGGCATCCACGATATGTTCCAACACCTTGGGGCCGGCCAGTGTCCCCTCCTTATTGATATGGCCGATCAATATCACGGGGATGTTGCTCTCCTTGGCGAATTTCAACAACAGCGTGGCGCACTCGCGCACCTGCGAGATGCTGCCGGGCGAACTGTCCACGGCCTCTGTCATGATGGTCTGTATGGAATCGATGACCAACAACTGCGGCTGCTCGTTACGGACGTGCAGGAAAATCTGATCGAGCGAAGTCTCGCACACGACCATACAAGACGAACGGGACAAGAACCCTTCCCGTCCGTCCACCTTTCCTCCTGCCCTTGGCACCAAACGGTCGGCACGCAACTTCAACTGCCGCGCGCTCTCCTCTCCACTGACATAAAGCACCCGCTTGTCCGTCATTTTCAGTACGGTCTGCAAGACTAAAGTGGACTTCCCGATGCCGGGTTCCCCACCCAGAAGCACTAATGAGCCGGGCACCAGTCCGCCGCCCAATACGCGGTTCAGTTCCTCGTCGTGCATGTCCAACCTCGGTTCTTCATCGGTCACAATCTGTCCCACGGGAATAGGCCGCCTACGCAGTGGTTCCCCCGGCAACGCCTGGCTGAATCCTCCCGACGCGGCAGCCGACGCACCCTCCTTGCGTACAGTGAATTCCTTAAAAGTGTTCCATTCCCCGCACGCAGGACAACGCCCCACCCACTTCGGTGATTCCTGTCCGCAATTCCCACACACATAGACGGTCTTATCCTTTGCCATAGCCTTTCCCTGTTCTTTGAAAGGATAAAAGTACAGAGTTTTTCCGGAGTGACCATAAAAATGAAGGAGAAAATATCTCCCAATCCCAGAAAACATACCATCAAAACTTGCTATCCAACGGCGTACCAACCATCAACAAACAAGGCATACCAAGCAATGCCGATAAGAATAGGAACGCTTTGCATGTCGCCACGCAGAACTAACAAAAAGCCACACATACAACATGTATTCCTTGCAAAAAGAAAGCGTTTCGCGATTTTTCGGTCAATCAAATACGGGACTTTAGTATCACATAGAAGCCCATAAGTTAAAAAAGCAGCCCAAGAACTGATTTTATCCGTCATTTTTACCCGTTTCGTCTCATTTTTCTCATGAGAAAAAGAAATCATTTGGCTGAAAGCGATTTTCCATTCTCCGCAAACTGACGCTTCATGCTCGACTTTTCGTTGAAAAATACACCGGAAAGTCCTCAAAACGATGGGTTAAAACAGGATTTTTTCTCTAACTGCCGCTTTCCTATCTCCCTAAGAACAAAAACAAAATGCAAGCTTACTTTCCTCCTCACTTACTCCCTTAAAAGTTTCCACCGCCCAATGCTCGCTTTTCGTTTTCAAAAAGACCGTAAAAATGCCCCGAAAGCTTTCTCCGTGTACAACCTCGACTTTCAAAATAGCACGTATTTTCCCACCGTGTTTCCCTCCGGACGCAAATACGCCATTCTCACCACCCCCTCACTGACGTTTTGGCATTCTGACACTTTGCCCATTTACCATCCCGATGCCGGTTCGTCATAACGGGCGGAACATTTCGGCCAGTCCAGCAAACGAACAAAAGCGGGAGGAAGTTCCGTTTTGTGTCCATACCATGTCCTGCGGACCGATGACAGCAAGGCTTGCTGCCCCCTCTCCGCCCTCGTCCGGCGCAACGGGGCGGAAACCGTGCCGCACCAAAAGGTTCTGTGCCCAATAACGCAAAGCCTCATCGGCAACTTCCAGACGAACCACCCGGCTGTTACGGTTCTCCGGGGCATAGATGCCGCGAACCGCGTCGAAACGGATGGACGTGCTGCCAAACAGCCGGTCCATCGCCCCCGACAGTACCAAGTCCTCGGTCGTCCCACACAGCATCTCGCGTTCCTGCGTCATCAACCATAAGCGGTCGGACATGGCCAAGGCCTGATCCACGTCGTGCGTGGAAAGCAAAACGGCCTTGTGTTCTTCCACCGCCAGTTTCCGGAGCAGGCGCATCACTTCCATACGGCTCTCCACATCCAGAAAAGCCGTAGGCTCGTCCAAGAGAATCAACGGGCATTCTTGTACCAGCACCTTGGCAATCATGGCTTTCTGACGCTCCCCGTCGGACAGTTCGGCCACATAACGACGCGCCTTTCCGCCCATGCCGACCTCTTCCAACGCCCGCCATACCAAGGCTTTGTCGGCAGAAGTCAGGCGACCGAAAAAACCGGTGTACGGTTGACGCCCCAAAGCCACCAGTTCGTAAACGGTCAGCCCGCCTGCCTGCATACGGTCGGTCAATACCACACCGATGGTTTTGGAACGCTCATGCGCACTGTAAGCCTCCAAAGGCCGCCCCATGAGTTCCAGACGACCGGACAAAGGGGGCTGCATACCGGCCAACGTACGCAACAAAGTGGACTTCCCGGCTCCATTGCATCCTAACAAACAGGTCAGTTCGCCGCCCGACAGACTGAAATCCAACCCTTGATGCACTTCCGCCACCTGCTTTCCCTGGCGGTACCCCGTAGCAATCCGTTCCCCTTCGAGCACTATCTGCTTTCCCATTAATTAAAATACTGTATTCTACGTTGGTTCACAATGACATAAATAATCACCGGCGCACCCAACACGGGTGTCACGGCATTCAGGGGGAGAAGTCCCGCCTCGCCGGGCAGGATGCAAATCAAATTACAAAGCAAGGCCACCGCCCCGCCACTCAACAACGTCACCGGCAACAAGGAATTATGGTTCGACGTCCCAAGCAACAACCGGGCCACATGCGGCACGGCCAACCCGATGAACGACACCGGGCCGCAAAAAGCCGTGACCACAGCCGTCAGGATTCCCGTAACCACCAACAACATGCTGCGCGTACGACGCACATTCACCCCAAGGTTCTCCGCGTAGCGTTCTCCCAACAACAAGGCGTTCAACGGCTTAATCAACAGGATTGACATCAGCAACCCGAGTGAGGTGAAAGCCGCAAACCACGGCAGTTGTTCCAACGAAACGCCTCCGAAGTTGCCCATCCCCCAAACCATGTAAGAGTGCACGCCTTCGGCTGTGGCAAAAAAATTCAGCAAGGAAATGGCCGACGAGGCCACGTAGCCCATCATGATGCCGGCAATCAACAGCATGACGCTGCTACGTATCAGCGTGGAAAGAAAAAGAATCACTCCCATGACCAACACGGCACCGGCGAAAGCACCGGCCACCACTGCCAGAAAACCGGAAAAAGAAAAAGTGCCGGCCGACACCATTCCACCTCCGGCCAACATGACCAAGGCCACCCCGAGACTTGCCCCCGAACTGATACCCAAAATCGACGGGTCGGCCAACGGGTTGTTGAACACTGTCTGCAACATCAGGCCCGAGGCGGCCAAGGCGGCCCCGCAGCACCAGGCCGTCACGCACAAAGGCACGCGGGATTCCCACACGATGAACGACCAGGCTTCGTTTTCCACCGTCCCGCCCGTCAACGCGCCCCAGACCGCTCCGGCCGGAATGTCCACCGAACCGAGCAGCAAGTTAGCCGCCGCCAACACAAAAATGACGACGACCAATATTCCTCCGCACACATATCCTTTACGCTCCACCGGAATCATCTTTTTCAGTCCGCTAATTTACGAAAATATCTGCCACCTTCCGCCTTTGCCACGTCCGGATGGAATATTTTTATCAAATCTTCCAGCAACCATTCGGGATGGAAGGGCGTTTCTTCATAGTAAGGCACCCTCCCGGTATTGCAGCCGTACACCCGCCGTTCACGGAAAGCCCGGAATCCGGCGTATGGCGCATAATCGTTTTTCAGGTCCCGATAGGTCTTATCCTCCGGCATGTTGTACTTAATCAGCCAAATATCGGCATCCTTCGCTTTCTCATACACCGTCTCAAAGCTCAGGGGAGACGAGCCGCTGTTCTTCAAATCACTGAAAACATAGTCGGCACCGGCATCGGCAAACGTCCGTCCGACCGTACTGCGCCCTCCCGGTACATACCACGTGGCGCCGGACTTCAAATCGGCAAACACGGTAGGCTTGTCTTCTATGTCGGCCACCTTGGCGGCCCACCGGAGGTAATCGGCTTCCACCCGAGCAAACAAAGAATCGGCCTCGGCTGCTTTCCCGAACAACAGGCCGTAGAAACGCACCCATTCGGCACGCCCCAACGAAGAGGTTTCCATATAATCGGCACATTCGATGATGGGAATGTCCAACTTGTCCAACCGACCATATCCCCCGCTGTTTTCAAACGGAGAAAGCATCACGGCATCGGGATGCAACGCCATGAGCTTCTCGATGTCCGGATTCATCCCGCTGCCCAAATCCGCGATACGCCCCGTGCGGCATCCCTCCTTAATGTAGGGCAGGTCGATGTAACGGAGGTCGCACACTCCACCCACGGCAGCCAGTGCCCCCAACTCTTCCATCAACCCGCAATGCACAGACGAATAAATGACGGCTTTCTGCAACGGCACGCGCACGACCGTCCCCTGCGGCAGACTGTCGGGCAAAGGCTCGTCGCGCCCGACCAACACATACGTGTGCAGTATTTCCAACGTATCCCACGGATTTCTCAGCGTAGCCACCCGGTAATCGTCGTAAGACACAATCTTCAGGTTCTCCGCATACCTTAAATCCAACGTGTCGCCGCCCTCGTCCAAAAAGGAAGCCGTCTTGCTTCCTCTTCCGCAAGCGGAAAAAAGCAGGACGGCCAACAACCAGTGAAAAAAGTATTTTCCTTTCATCATTTTACTTTGTGACAAACACCATCTTGGACGTAGACATGCCAGCCTCGAACGTACGCTTCAACGTTCCGTCCGCACCGTAAACATGAACGTCGGAAGCAGCACCGTAAGGTGCGTCAAACACATACACATCGCCAGATGCTGGCTCAACAGCCAAACCGTTGGCACTCTGTAGGTCTGCCATATCGATAAACTCGCTATCCGCTCCGGTCTTTAAATCACGGACATACGCACGAGCTACCTCGGGCAAGTAATACTCTGAATAAAGGATGTACATCTTGTCTCCGGCATTGGCGATATAAGTGGCGTGGCACACCTGTTCCACTTGGTCTGTTTCCGGATCGAGACGTTGCATCGTACCGTAAATATACTGGTCCGGAGTCAAGGACGGGCTTCCTGCATAGTTGCCATTGGACACGAAGTATACATACCCGTCTTCTGCCGTGATGCACTGGGTATACGGATTGAGCATTACTTCAATATCCTTCAGCTTGGTGAAAGAGGCTGCATCAACCACTGCCAACCACTTTCCTTTTGAATACCCCGAAATATTGACATACAGTTTGCCGTTGGCAGAAGTAATAGCCTCGGGATGGTCATAACCTGTTTGTGCCCCTGCATCTATAAGATTCAGTTTGCCATCGATGGCCATGGAAGTCGTGTCGATACGGGAAACCGTCCCGTCGTATGCTGTAAAATAAACCTTCCCCTCACACGCTGCCATGTAGCGAGGTTCAACCGGAGTACCGTCTTCGGTAGCCACCGGAATGGATTTCAGAACCTTGCACTTACGGTCCATGATGACAACTTTGGAAGAACCGCTCACCGTCACGTATATTTTCGAACCATACACACAAAGGTCTTGCCCCAAGTCGCCAAGCCCTTCACCATTGGCAGCCGCATAAAGGTCTTCGCTCAACTCTCCGGTCTGGAAATCCAAGAACTGGATACCGGCATCGTTTCCACCCCAATTTCCGGTATTCAACACATAAGCACCTAAACTAACAACCGGCTCTCCACCTGTATTGTCTCCACTACCACCGGTAGTATCGTCACCTCCTCCGGTTTCCGTACCCGGACCTTCACCGTTTGGTTCGTCATCTTCGCTACAAGCAGTGAAAACACCCAACGCCAAAGCCATAATGGCCAATTTACATCAATTCAATTTCATTTTCTCGTTTTTAAAAGTTTATAATGAATATGTTATCGCTATTTTGAAATTCCGTCCGGGCATGGGGTAGTAACGTACCACCTCATAGTTCTTCCCCCCCAGATTCGCCGCATCGACCTGCAGGCGTAACTTATGCCCCTTGAACCGGAACACCCGGTACAAAGAGACGCTATGATCGGCATACGCGTCAATCAAGTTGCTTTCCTTGTTTTGGGGCAAGCGGTAACGCTCGCCAGACCACGCCACATTGTAGGCCGCGTTCACCCAAGGGGTCTCGAGCACCAAACCGCCAGCCCCTGAATGCTTCGGAGTGTAGGCTATCTGATGACGCCACAACTTGCTACTGCGTTTCGTCACGTCTTCCGCCTGCATGAAGCTATAAGCAGCGGTCATCCCCAGATTCCAGGCTTTCGCCAAAGTCCATTCCGCAGCAAGGTTGGCATCCACGCCATACGTCTCCACTTTGCCGACATTGGACATCTTCCACACGAACATCGTAGGCACCGCCACTATCTTGTCGTCGACCTCATTATAATAGCCGTCCACGGAAAGACTCACGTAATCCGCCACACGCCCCATACGTCCGGCCCAAGTTGTCCCTACGTTCCATTGGCGCGTCTTTTCCGGACGCAAGCGGCTGTTCCCAATGAGCAGATAATAGAGGTCATTGAAAGTCGGGACACGGAATATGTCTTTATAAGAAGCACGCAAACGCCAACTTGCTTTTTTCACAGGCCGCCACGTCAGGCTCACCGCCGGGGAAAGCCGTTTACGGTCGTCGGCCGCCCGCCCTAAAGCCACCCGTTCGGTAATGAATGTATTCAGCAAGGAAGCCGTCACCTGAAAAAGCGGATGACGATATTGTGCAGAAAAGGCCGTCAGGCTGGTATAACGTTCCGGGTATTGGCACTCCTCCAATGTCGTGGCCAAATCATTATAGACAAAATCCTGCGCCAACGAAAAAGAAAGGTTTTTCACCGGCATCGCCCACAACGTGGCGGTCAGGTAGGTCTCCGTCTGCCTGAAACGGTCTTCCGTCGGTCCGGCAGCCTTCTTGTCTGTATCTTTATTCCAACTATAATTGAACTTGCCCGAAGCTTTCAGCTTCCACTTCTCCGAGAAACGGTTTTCATACCTCAACTGTCCGAAATAGTTTCGGTCGTAAAGCCGCTCGGCCGCATAAGGGTTGTCATACACCACACTGCCGGGCAATCCGCGACGGGAATCGAACAGATACCCTTTCACATCCAAATCCTGGCGTTCCGTCAAACGGGCAAAAAGATTCACCTCCGCACGGTATGCCCCGATGTCGCTATTGTTACGCCTCCCTTCTATCGGCTTGGTCAGGTTCATCATCGTAAAATGATAATTCCCGTCGGCACGCAAATATTCTCCGTAAAGAGAACAAGACAAACGCGATGTGAACCGATGGGCATAGAACAATGACGGGTTGGCCAAACCGTAAGACCCCGTCTTCACCTTCGCCGAAAGACTGAAATCCCGGTTTTCAAAATCAGGCCGGCTCGTTTCGATGCTCAATGCACTTGCAGCAGCCGACATGCGTGCTGTCTGATAAATATTGTCGCTTTGCCCGATAGTCAACGTCAATGAAGAAACATTATCCAACGAGAAACGGGAGATGTCTACCTGTCCCGACTGGCAATCCCCTATGGCTACACCATCGTAGAGCACGGCCGTATGCTGCGCACCCAGACTGCGTACGGAAACGGTTTTCAACCCTCCCACGCCGCCATAATCCTTCAAGGTCACTCCCGAAAAATGACGTACGGCATCCGACACGTCTAACACGCCCATACGCTCCAGTCCCGCCTTATCAAGCGTCTGCACAGGAGCACCCGAACGTACGGCGGCAGGCAAAACCTTCTCGGTCACCGTCAGGCCTTTCATCTGTTGTAGCCCCACATCCACGCTATCCGCATCATTTTGTGCAAGCACGAACACAGCCTCCATACAAAATGACACAAGCAACCATCCTCTCATTTTATGAGATTCCTTGTATACGCCCATTTATATTCTTCATTCTTCACTCAAGGCACCTTCCTCCCATCCCACGGAGATTCCGGCATGACTACGTTTTGCAGGTCTTCTGACTTACTCCGGCTTGTTGGCCTTCCCACCTTATTATAATATAAGGAAGTGGCTTGAGGTTTGAAACAAACCGCACAATGAGTTCACAGCAGCGGGACTGTCCGGGATTTCCACCCGATTCCCTTTTCATCCGCCGGCCTGAAAGGGCTTTCCCATAGGCCGGGCAGAACAAAACGTTGCAAAGTTATTAAAAAAATCAGTATCTCAAGGTCTTTTCATTGATTTATATCAAGAAAAGGGCATTTAAATGATAACAAATGACCTTTTACTTGTTTTGCAGGGAGAATAGCCGTACCTTTGTAGTGTCATAAGGAACAAAAGATATTTAGTTTTTAGGTATTTAGCTCCGTGAAGGAGCAATGTTTAGGTAAAAGATTGTTAGATTAAAAAGAAAGGAAAAAAGATTATGACAGGATTAATGATTATCGCAGCGGTCGTAGTAGCTATGGCAGTTGCAATGGGTTCAAAGAAGAACAACGGTAAGTTCTTGGGTTCAAGTACTTCAATGTTGTTCGGTAACAAAAACCTGAATGCCGGTGCAGCATGTTAAGTGCAATGCACCTTAGTTTGAAAACCAATTTAAAAAGAAAATAAGATAGGAGGAAAGGCAAGCATGCTTTTCCTCCTATTTTCGTATAGGTGCTCCGGCATCCACAAATCCGGTTTCCCACACACTCCCCAAGGTTTTGCAAAAAAGAGCCTTCATCTTTCAGGTTATACGATAACACATTGTGTTATAATACATTACGGAATGAAAGATGTTTCAGGCATCTTTCAGCTTTCTTTCATTGCGGAAAGCGGTAAAAAGTTCTCAGCCGAATGATTTTTCAATCTCAGGCGAACGATTTTCCGTTCTGCGCCAAACGAAATGAAGCGTGGCTGAAAGATGCCTGAAACATCTTTCAGCTTATAACCACAAGGTAATGAAAGGATTGCCATACGACCTGAAGGATGAAGGGCCTTTTTGCAAAACTCCGGGGTAGGTATGCGGAAAGTTCCAAACGATCCGGCAGGAGAAAGCTTCTACCACAAAACTATAAAGATTTGTTTGCAATTATAAGTAATGTTATGTACATTTGTCAACGAATATGGTCTTTAACCTTTTATCCCTTTTCACCATGAACAAGAAACATCTGCTATTATTCGTTTTCTTCTATATATCATTCGTATGCAACACCCATGCCGAAAGCTATGCTCACGATACGCTCGTCAACGTGTTGCGCAACGAAGTACAATTCTATTTTGACAAACTAAAGAACAAGGAAACTCCAGCATACTTCATATCGCTCAGGGTTGTCGACAATAAGCGGCTTTTCCTAAGCAGTGATTTCGGGCTGTCTTCAATGGACGAGAACCATACGCGCATCCTCACGCCACAAGTAAGGGTAGGAAGCCCGGACTTGGACAACTTTGCCTATCTGGCCCAAAACAGGCCCAGTAGCACGTTTACATACGAACGTCCGTCAACAAGCTTACCTTTGGACTGCGATGCCATACCGGTCATCAAAGAAGTGGTTTGGAACGGGATATTGGAACGTTACGAAGCAGCCGTGAAAATCTACCAACAAATGAAGGCAAGCCAAAAGACAAACGTCACAGAACTGGATTCCGTGACGACATTTGCCCCGGCGGCGGTGGAAACTTACTACGAAAGACCATACTCTGAGGCGGAAACCGGCATTGACAAGGAGAGGTTTCAAGAATATATCAATGATGCCAGCCGGTTATTCAAAGACTACGAATTGACTTCGGGCAAGGTCTTTTTAGACTATTCCCTCCAACGTACCACCATCGTAAATACGGAAGGAACCGTGATAGCACAGAACCGTAAAGCCTATCGGCTGATGTTGGAAGCGGTAGCAGAAGCGGACGACGGGACACCCTGTCCGCTATATGAAGACATCTTTGCCTATTCAGAGAAAGACTTGCCGACTCCGACCGAATTGGAAGACAAGGTACGGGACCTGGCCATACGTGCCGAAGCTCTGAGCAAGGCTCCCATGGCAGAAGCCTATACCGGCCCGGCCATTCTTTCCGGCAAAGCCAGTGCCGTATTCTTCCACGAAGTGCTCGGGCATCGTCTGGAAGGCAAACGCAGGGAATCGGTCAACAACGAAATCAGCGGAATGCTGAACCAACGCATCTTGCCTGCTTCTTTCCAACTGTATCTGGATCCTACGTTGACCACATACCAAGGAAAAGCATTGAGCGGCCATTACCTTTACGATGACGAGGGAGTAAAAGGTCAGCGTGTGGACTGCGTGAAAGACGGTTATCTCCGGCAATACCTGATGAGCCGGACCCCCGTAAAAGAATTCACAGGAAGCAACGGTCACGGCCGTGCGGCCAACGACCGTGACCCGAATCCCCGCCAATCCAATCTCATCGTAGAAACGACCGAACCTTATTCCGAAACACAACTGAGAAACCTACTGATAGAGGAGTTAAAACGTCAAGGCAAAGAATACGGCTATTACTTCCGTACGGTAAAAGGAGGATTTACGACCCGAGGAAAGGCCAATGCCATCAATGCGTTCAATGTCAGTCCGATTGAAGTCTACCGAGTGTTTGCCGACGGACGGGACGACCAACTGGTACGGGGCGTCTCGCTGATTGGCACCCCCTTGTCCATGTTCTCGCAGATCAAGGCGGCAGGAGGAGAAAGCGAGCTGTTCACCGGGTTCTGCGGTTCCGAATCCGGCTCCATCCCCGTCTCGGGCATATCGCCCATGGTCTATGTGTCCCAAATCGAGACCCAAGGACAGAAAGCCATCATAAAAAGCAAACAAGACCTTATAAGCCCGCCGAAGACGACAGAGGCTGAAAGCACGGGACCCATGGCAGACAGTTCCCTCATCTTCAAGGCCATGGAGGACGAGATGGCACATGTATGCCATGAACTGGCTACCCGACACAACACCGTCCCCCTGTTTGTCAACTATGTTTTGGAACGAAAACACACATCCGGAACGGAATCGTCCGGAGGCGTATGCGTCAACAAAAGAAAAGGAAATGTCAAGAACAATATCTCCGTACACATTTTTTTGGGTGATTCGCTTGTGACAAACGACACCGGCGTAGAGCATCACCTGCAAAACATTCCCGACGAAATCGGATATGGCAGAATCCGCGATGCCTTACGGTCAAAAAGCGAAATAGCTTATCAGGGTGCCGTCCAAAGGCTTGACAACAAGAGGACGCAACTGAAACAAAACCCCAAACCGGCAGACAATGCGGCTGTGCCGGAGTTCAAGAGAATGCCTCCTGCCGTGTGGATAGGCCCTTCCGCACTCACGAATCCCTGTCCCGTGACGGATATGGAACAACTGTCCAACAGGTTGTCGAAGGTGTTTTCAGACTATCCGGAACTGTTCAACCATTGTGTCAAAGTTTACCAGAAACGTGTGGACTATTACCGTCTCACGTCGGAGGGACAAAAAATACTGCAACCCGACACCGTATTCCACATTACCGCACGTGCCAGCATAAAAACAGACGGCAATGAGGTAAAGACCGAGTATTACAGGTTGCACGTAGGTGGCATCAACGACCTTCCGTCCGAAGACGCGCTCATAGGCGAGCTGCACAGATTTGCTGAATACATGCAACAGAAAAGCCAGGCCAAGGCTGTGGAAGATTTGTACATAGGCCCGGTTTTATACGAAGACGATGCCGCCATGGAGCTGTTGGCGGAGAAGATTGCCGATTACTCCCATTCATACTGGATCTCTATCCGGAACCAATCAGACCGGAAACACCGCTATCTGGGTAAACAGGTCTTTCCCCCGGCCTTATCGGTATGCCAGTTGGGCAACGATTCCGTTTATAATGGTGTGAAGCTGTTGGGCTACCGTCAAGTGGACGCGGACGGGACGAAACCGAAGACTTTGCCCATTATAGAAAAAGGAATACTGAAGCACATGCTGACGGGCAGGACACCTTCCTTGGGCTGTCCGGCTTCAACCGGCAACGAACATTTCGACGGATTAAGCCGGACCTTGGAAACACGTTACATAGCCGGTGTTTTCCATGTCACGTCCAACCGCCCCGTCCCTTATAGTAAACTTTACAAACGTTTTCTTAAAGCGGCCAAAAAAGCGGGCTTGGAACACACCTATATCATAAGAAAGAACAGAACCTCGCCCTACGCGTTGATTCGAGTAGACTTGAGCACCGGCAAGGAAGAACTTGTAGAAGGAAACTACAACTCTCCTTCACGCGAACAATTCAAGCGCATGCATGCCATTTCAAAAGAAGAGAACGTCTATAACCTTGATCCCGCAGGAGGAAAAGGTCTTGGTATCATTTCGCCTAAAGCTATCCTTTTGGAGGATATGGAGTTAGACATCACTCCTAGCCGCGCCCGTCACATAGACGAGGCTTTTTATGAATTGCGCCATTGACGGAAATATATAAGATGACATCTACTCAGGAAAGGAGAATTTTGTTTCGTCTCCTTTCCTTTTTATATAAATAGTTTTAGTAACTTTGCCTCGGAATACATCCAGCAAACATGAAACCATCCCCCGAAATAGCCATAATAGACGCCAATACACTGACCTGCATGGGGCTGCGGGGACTTATCGAACGGATGATGCCCATGGCTACCGTCCGCACGTTCAACAGCTTCGAGCAGTTGGTCCGCGACACACCGGACATGTATTTCCACTATTTTATCTCGGCCCAAATCCTTTTGAAGCATAGTGCATTCTTCATTGAGCGAAAAGAAAAGACCATCGTGCTGACTAACGGGGTGGCCGGTACCCCTCAAACCTCACATTTCCATACATTGAACATCTATCAAAGCGAAGACAGCATGGTACGTGCTTTGCTACAACTGCAACAGCATGCGCACGCACATGGCCGACACCTCCCGCAAAATATGAACCGCCCTTATATGACAAGTACTTCTCCAGGCGACCCCAACGGCCTTTCCACCCGTGAAATCGAAGTACTTACGCTCATCGTGCGCGGATTGACCAACAAAGAAATTGCCGACCGCTTGTGCATCAGCACCACAACTGTCATTTCCCACCGCAAGAACATTATGGAGAAACTCAATGTCCGTTCCGTATCGGGTCTCACCATCTATGCGGTCATGAACGGGTACATCGAGGCGGACCGTATCTGAAAGGAGTGAAGCAAGAAGCTTATTTCAAAGGGATGTTATATCCCTTGTGGAAATCCTCGCTCTGATAAGCCTTATGCTCATCCCAATATACCAAAGAGCCTCCGCAAGAACCATACAGACGACCGTTCGCCGAGTCATAACCGACAGTATGGGAACCATTCACTTCGATGGCCTGCCCTGCTTTCTGCATATCTTCTTTTATGATCTGCACGCTGTTTTTAGCTTTGTCGTACACACACCACACAATCACTTTCACTTGGGCTTCGGGATAGTCCTTTGAATGGAACACGATTCCTTCAATCTTCCTGAAAGACAGATTTTCATCTATTTTCACGTAACTGCACGTATTCCACACGATCGTGGAATCTATTGGTGCAGGTAGCGCAAAGGTGAGCATTTCATCCACCCCTTCCTGCTTCCCGCGAACTTCCATCTTTTCACAGGCTTCCTCCAAACTTTCGTAAAGCCTGCGTTTCTGGTCTTTGGACAAGTCTTTTTGCAATACGGAATAATCCACTTGGTAATATCGGGATGCCTTTTTCCACAATTCGTACTCTTTGGGGGTTGTTTTCTCTTTTACCCAATCCGGTATCGAATCAAGGGGACAGAAAGAAGAACCAGTTTCTTTGTCCAATGATTCCCCGGACTTTGGAGCAACCCCACCCTGAGCCAAACCCACTTGTCCCCAAAGCACAAACAATATGACTGCTACAATATATTTTGCTTTTTTCATCGTTTTATTTTTTTAGTTCTTAAATACCAGTTTGCTCTATACTCTACCATTACATTCATGTATCATTCCATAGGCAATACTTTTATTCATGTTCGACATATATTTAATTCTCACATCGCAAAGTTAAGCATGCTTTTGAGCAAATTCCAAATATTTGAGTTTGCATTTTGAGATATTGAAAATTCGTTATTTAACTGAATATGTATAAGTTATGATTTTCTCGTCAAAAAAAGAATTTGCATCGTATTTTGAAGGCCGGATTTTTGGCGTTTATTTTAGCTTTAAGACCACTTTTCATAAACAGGTATTATACTCAAGCAAAACATTAAATAAACTTTCATGTCACCATCTCTTTGTCCCCACACAACCTTACCCGAGATTCGCGTATTTCCACCCCAAACCCGGCGCGGCGGAACCGGAGCGATTCTCACGCGCCGGACGCAAAACACATTGCATCCCTTTTGCTTCCGCACACCTGCAATCTGTACGACCCGGGCAGATTTCGTCCGCAGAGTGTGCTGCCATGTGTCAGCCTTCGGCACGTTCTGCCGACAAAATGACATTCGTTTTTTGTATCCCATTCTCCATCAATTAGAAGAAAAATCGGGGGTTTCAGCACATTTTTATCCCGTTTGGCTCCCAAACGTCCCGCTTCATGCGGAGAAAAATCAGGATTTCTGCGGAGAAAAAAAATGTTTTCTCAGCCGAATGAAAAATTTTCTTCTTCATAAAAAATGGAGAATGAGAAGAGAATGCGCTCAAAGCGGAGTTTGTTTTAAAGTTGGAAACAAAAATATAATCTTATTAACAGCTATTTGAGACTAAAAAAACAAGGAAAAAACAAGAATAAACAGAGGTATCTTGGCTCATGGTGTAAAGAAAAGAATATACAAACATGGCTTTATTCTCTCCCACGGAGAGACCATGCCCTGACGGAAAATCCTAATAAATAAGGATTGCCCCACCCGACGATTCATCGTAACTTTGCATCCCGAAACAAAAACCACGGATGGACAGATTGAGTATCATATCAGCAGTATTATTCCTCTCGGGCGCACCTTCATACGCGCTCCCCATCGAGGAAACGGCGGAAGACAGCGCACGGGTAAAAGACATCGAAGAGGTGGTCATCGTATATTCTCCCAAAGAAACCGGCAAGCTACGGCAGGCTCCCATCGCCGTATCCCTTTTCGACCGGACGGCATTAGACGACCAACATACTGCTTCGCTGAAGGAACTTTCAGCTTTCGTACCGAACTTCTACATGCCGGACTACGGCAGCAGCCTGACCTCGGCGGCTTACATCCGCGGCATCGGTTCGCGCATCAATACTCCGGCCGTAGGATTGTACGTGGACAACGTGGGATATGCCGACAAAAGTGCCTACGACATTGAATTGCTGGACGTGGAACGCGTGGACGTGTTGCGCGGCCCGCAGGCCACACTGTACGGACGGAATGCCATGGGCGGCCTGCTCCGCGTGTTTACCCGCAACCCGTTCCATTATCAGGGCACGGACATCCGCTTGGGGACTTCGGTAAAAGACAAGGGTTACCAGTTGTCGGCATCGCATTACCAAAAGACAAGCCACAGGATGGCATACGCCTTGAGCGGGTTTTATAAGCATTCGGAAGGATTCTTCGAAAACGCCACCCGACATGAAACGGTAGGAGGAAACGAAACGGAAGGCGGACGCGTACGTGTCATTTACCTTCCGGCAGAGGCTTGGAAACTGGACTTCTCTACCGATTATTCGTATCGTGAAGATCACGGTTATCCCTACCGCTATTTAGGTGTCACCGAAGGAGAAGAGTCTCGTCCCGACCGTATAGGACGTATCCTCTACAACCGTCCTTCATTCTACCGCCGAAGCCTGCTGAACAGCAGCCTCAACGCACAATATACCGCCGACAAGTTTATCCTGTCGTCCGTCACGGCCTACCAAAACTTGAACGACAACATGACGCTCGATCAGGATTTCACGGACGCGGACTATTTCAGCCTGACACAAAAGCAACGCATCAACTCCTGGAGCGAAGAACTGACTTTCAAAAGCCGCGACAACCGCCGTTGGGAATGGACCGGCGGAATCTACGCCATGCACCAGGCTTTACGTACGAAAAGTCCGGTATCCCTGACCCGTGAGTTCATGAACACCGTGTTCGACAAGGCCAACGCAGCCATCAGCCCGATGGGAATGGGACTTACATTGAACATGCCCGTCTCTCCCTACGTGGCCGACGGGGCTTTCGACACCCCGACCACCGACCTTGCCGCTTTCCATCAAAGCACGTTCAACGACTTGTTCGGGGCGGAAGGGCTGAGCCTTGTAGCCGGCCTGCGTGTGGAATATGAAAAGATGAGACTGGACTACGATTACGGCGGCCGCATGGACTACGGTGTAGAGCTTACTTCTCCCATGATGCCGCTCGTCCTCGAAGGCCTGTCGGACGACAGCCGTTTCCGAGGCAGTTTAAAACACGATTACGTGCAGTGGTTACCCAAAGTGGCCTTGCAATACCATTTTTCGGCGCAAAACAACGTGTACGTAAGCTGGAGCAAGGGTTATCGCAGCGGAGGGTACAACGTACAGATGTTCAGCGACCTGGTACAAGGCGATTTGAAAAGCCGGATGATGCGCTCCGTCAAGAACAAGACGGCGGAGACGTTGGACGGGCCGATGTACGACCACATGCCGGAAGCCGTGAAACAGATGATTGTCCACCAAATTCCACAGGAGGAGTTTTCCGGAACGCCGACACAAACCCGCTTCAAACCGGAATACAGTTATAATTATGAAGCGGGCGGACACTTCTCGTTCTCGGACGGCAAGATACAACTGGATGCCGCCGTGTTCTACATGGACGTGTACGACCAACAGATTTCCAAATTCGTAAGCAGCGGATTGGGGCGTGTCATGGTCAACGCCGGACGGGGACGGAGTTGCGGTACGGAAATAGGACTGCGCGGCGGATGGTTGGACAACCGCCTGACGTGGCATGCGTCATACGGCTACACGCACTCCGTATTCAAACGCTATGAAGCGCAGGAAGCCCGGACGGAAACAGCGCAAGAGGCGGTGAATTATGACGGAAACCATGTGCCTTTTGTCCCCATGCACACGCTCGCGGCAGGTGTGGAATACGAACAACCTTTGGAACACCATAAGGTAAAAAGCTATTTCTTCGGCGTGAATACCACGGGAGCCGGAAAAATCTATTGGAGCGAGGACAACGCTTTCCACCAACCGTTTTACGCGCTGTTGAACGCCCATGCCGGTTTGGATTTCGGCTCTGTACGCATCGACATCTGGGGCAAAAACCTGACGGATACGGACTACGACGCTTTCTTTTTTACTTCGGCCGCTACCACCCGCAACCTGAAATTCGGACAACGGGGCAATCCGTTACAGTTCGGAGTGGATGTCAGCCTGCATTTCTGACCCACCCCGGACAGGGTGAACCGATTATTCATTCCATGCACCGCAACGCGGGCAACGCCCCTTGCTGTGAAGCTTGGCCCCGCAACGTCCGCAAACGTAAGGACAACGGGCATAACGGAAATAACGCCGTAACGCCCAACCGACGTAAAACAAGAAAAAAGGATAGCCGAGATAATACAACGTGGTGAGCGAAAAGAAGAGATAACACCCGGCACATACGCCCAACAAGGCAAACAAGTACAGCATGGCTTCCTGAAAGGGAAGTTGCCGACAAACGTCTTCCACCGACGCTATGGCCAGAATGACAATCAGCCACACGGAAGCCACGAACAAGCCCAAAATAAACGGCAATCCGAAAGGATTGAGTGTCGGGTGGAAATAAAACTCCGTCCACGTATCAGGCACAAAATTCTGCATACTGGCATAAAGCGTAGCAGCGCCGGACAAGGTCAGGCAAAGCAAGGTAGGATAACAACTTCCGATATCGTCGAAATGCACGATATGGAAACGCTTGCGACGCATGCGGCGTACTAACCATAACACTGACAGCACGCCTAAAACGGACAGGAAATATATCAGGTGCGTATTGCTGAAGGCATGGATAAACCGCGAAATGGAATCATCCGGAACGACCCGTGCCAGTAAATCCTGCTCATGCACCCAACCCATGGTAGACTGGTCGCGGGCTACTTTCACCCAAACCGAATCCACCGAGTCCTCCGGTACAATCATGACTTCAGCCACGACGAGGCGGTCGTCCGCAAATACAGCCACGGTGTCTTCCGGCACACCGGCATGCACAGGATTATGGACGGGATGGACGGTTTGCAGGCACAACGAATCTCCCACCACCACGAAATTATAATTCCGGTTATAATGATGGGAAGCCTCAAAATCAAGCGAATCCTTCCGTTTCTCCGTCAAATCCCATTCGTCAGAATAATCGGGCTTCTGGTAATAACAACCGGCCGACAATAAACTGCCTAACAACAGGCAAATCAGAAAAAAGTTACTCTTCCGCATCGGCATAGACTTTCATTTGGCAGGCTTTACAGTCGAAAGACAAACGGAAACGACGTCCGTCGGACGAGACCAAATAATACGGTTCCCGGAAGGGGGACTTCCCTCCTCCATAGCGCGGGCACCACCCCATGCTGTAACGCAGGCAATGGCGGCAAAACATCAGTACGGCACCGGCAGGTTCCCGTTCCTCAAAAGCCGGAGCGATGCGCACAGCTCCTTGCCGGTGGTAGAAATCCTCCGCCTTACGGTTCATCACATTGGCCAGATACGTCACCTCTTCCGGAACCCACCGCACCGGAGCCTTCCCTTGCTTTTCATCCCGGCTACGTGTAAAGGCCGTCGGAAGGAGGCGCACCTCTCGCGGCTCATTCATTTTACGTGCCGACAACAACCGCCCAACCAACGTCCTGCGCCAATCGGCCAATACGGAAGAAGGGATAAACCAGTCGGAACGGAGACGAATCTCTACTCCACCCGCCTCGAACGGCGTATTTCCCAACTTGGACAACTGTACCTTGATGTTTTCAACCTGCGAGCTGCGTGCCTTCTCTTTGGGATAGGGAAAAGCCACGGCAACCGACACCTCGTCCTCGTCGCGCACCTCCAACGTGAAACCCTCGGCATACTCGCCCAACGTCCATTCCACCAGGATTTTGCGGACAGCGGACGGACGGGACAGCACGTCCTCGAACGCCTTGTCGAAATTGCGGTACAGACGGGCGTGAGGACGGACACGCGGCATTTCCGCAGGATAAATCTTATTGGCTTCCACACGGTTTACGCGAAATCCCTGCAAGTTACCCTGCTCGTCCAAAAAGCACAGTCCGTCACCGTTGGCAAACGGCTTGACTCCGGACACGACGATACATTTTCCACGGACGTCTTTCACCGTCCCTACTTCTTCACCCAACGATTTGGGCGTATGGAACGAAAAAATATCAGGTGTACGGCCATCCAGAAAATAACGGGTGAATCCGCGGTTGAAACTTTTCTCCAAACAGGGTGTGAACGCCAAAGAGACCTGTCCCGATGAAGCCCGGCGGTACTCCGGACGGCGTTTGAAGATTTCGTCCAAACGGCTACGGTACCACGCAGTCACGTTTTTCACGTATGCCACGTCCTTCAGACGTCCTTCGATTTTCAGCGAAGTCACACCCGCATCCAACAAGCGTTCCAAATCCGCCCCTCGGTTCATGTCTTTCAAAGAAAGCAAGTGGCGGCCTTGTTCTATCATACGCCCGTCACTGTCTACCATATCGAACTTCAACCGGCAGAACTGGGCGCACTCTCCCCGATTGGCACTCCGCCCGAAGCAATGCTGCGACACGTAGCACTGCCCGCTGTAACTGACACAGAGCGCCCCGTGTACAAAGACCTCCAACGGCACGTCGCAAGCCTCATGCACGGCCTGAATCTCGGCCAAAGACAGTTCACGCGCCAACACCACTTGGCTGAACCCTAAACTATGGAGGAACTTCACCTTCTCCGGCGTACGGTTGTCCATCTGCGTGCTGGCATGCAAAGGGATGGGCGGAAGGTCGAGTTCCAGCAAAGCCATGTCCTGCACGATGAGCGCATCCACTCCGGCACGATACAACGCCCACACCAACCTTTCCGTCTCGGGCAGTTCCTCGTCCTTCAATATCGTATTGACCGTGACGTACACTTTGACACGGAACGTATGGGCATACTCCACCACGCGGGCGATGTCCTCCACGGAATTGCCCGCCGATGCCCTTGCCCCGAAACGGGAAGCACCGATATATACGGCATCTGCCCCGTGGTCCACTGCCGCCATGGCACATTCCACGTTGCGGGCCGGAGCCAGAAGCTCTACTGGTCTTTGTCTGATCATCGGATACTATTAATATCGTAAGGAGTTTCCTGATACACGTAATAATTCAGCCAGTTGGAAAACAACAGGTTTCCATGAGCACGCCATGTCACCAACGGTCCTTCCTCCGGCACATTGTGACAGTAATAGTTCACCGGCATGTCTATCGGCAAGCCTTTCTCCAAATCGCGACGGTATTCCGTATCCAAGGTATAGGGGGAGTACTCGGCATGTCCCGTGACGTAAATCTCCCGTCCGCCACGCGCCATGACCATGCACACCCCGGACTGGGGAGATTCGGCAATGACCTCAAGGCCGGGCACCCGGAGCACGTCCTCGCGGCGAATCTCCGTATGGCGGCTGTGCGGCATATAAAACTCATCATCGAAACCGCGGAATATCGGTAGCATGGGAGCCAACGGATATTGCTTGAAAACGCCGAACATCTTCCGGTCCAACTTGTATTTGGGTACGCCGTAATAATGGTACAGGCCGGCTTGCGCAGCCCAGCAGATGTAGAGGGTGGAAGTGACATGGGTGCGTGCCCAGTCGAAAATTTCCTTGATTTCATCCCAATAATTCACCTCTTCATAGTCAAGATGTTCCACAGGCGCACCGGTAATAATCATACCATCGAACTTCTCCTCCTTCATCAGCTCGAAATCACGGTAGAAAGCTTTCATGTGCTCCACCGGCGTATTCTTCGACGTGTGCCCCTTCACTTTCATGAAAGAGACCTCGACCTGCAAAGGCGTGTTGGACAACAGTCGGACGAGGTCGGTCTCTGTCGTAATTTTCAACGGCATGAGGTTCAATATGACAATGCGCAACGGACGGATGTCCTGCGAAGAGGCTCGCGAACTGTCGATGACAAAGATGTTTTCTTTCTTCAACAACTCGATGGCCGGAAGCCTGTCTGGTAAATTTAATGGCATGTATAATCGGTTTTATCGTTTCTATGACCACGCAAAATTAGCAAAATCTTACTGAAACGCCTACCATTTTAACGCAACAAGCGGAACGATTTAGAATCTTTATCGTTCCGCTTGCCAAAAAAATATATGCCTGCGCCGAATGGCTTACCAAATCGTCACGCGCTTTTCTTTCGGCACAAACATCGAATCTTTTTCAGTGATACCGAAAGCCTCATACCAAGCGTCGATATGGGGCAATGCGCCGTCCACACGCCAACGTCCCAATGAATGGGGGTCGCTCTTCGTCCGTACGCGGATTTCCTCGTCACGGATATTTCCGGCCCACAGATTCGCATAAGCCAGGAAGAAGCGCTGTTCGGGCGTAAAGCCGTCTTCCGTCTGCAAAGGTTTCTCTTTCATTGCATTTTGGAAAGCCGTATATGAAACCATCAAACCACCGTGATCGGCCAGGTTCTCGCCCAAAGTCAAAGCACCGTTCCCTTTCAAACCGGGTAATACCTCTATATTGCTGAAGAAATCCTCCATCACTTTGGCGCGGGCTTCGAAGCGTTCCGCATCGCCCGGTGCCCACCAATCGGTCAGGTTTCCGTTCTTGTCGAACTGACGGCCCTGGTCGTCGAATCCGTGCGTCATCTCATGGCCGATAACCACACCTATGGCTCCATAGTTATAAGCATCGTCGGCCTCCATATCGAAGAACGGCGGCTGAAGGATACCGGCCGGGAAGCAGATTTCATTGGTCGTCGGGTTATAGTAAGCGTTCACCGTCTGCGGAGTCATGTACCATTCGTCACGGTCGACCGGCTTGTTCAACTTCTTGTCTATGACATATGCCAAATCGAACTCATTGCTGCGCACGATGTTGGCCCAGTAACTGTCGTCCTTGATTTCCAAGCCCGAATAGTCGCGCCATTTGTCGGGATAGCCCACCTTGACATAGAAAGAAGCCAATTTGTCCAAAGCCACTTTCTTCGTCTCGTCGCTCATCCAATCCTGTACTTTGATACGTTCAGCCAAAGCGTCTTGCAGGTTTTTCACCAGTTTCACCATACGTTCTTTGGCTGCTGCGGGGAAGTATTTCTCTACATATTTCTCACCTAACCCTTCGCCCAATACGCCTTCCACGGTAGCCACGGCTTTCTTCCAGCGCGGACGATCCTGCTGTTTTCCGCTCATTACCCGTCCGTAGAAATCGAAGCTGCAAGCCCGAAGTTCGTCACTAAGATAGGGAGCCGAAGAATTGATCAACTTCCATTCCATGAAAGCTTTCTGGTCTTCCACCGGTGTTTCGGCCAATATCTTTTCCACCTCATGAATCGGCTCGGGTTGTCCTACGCTGACTTCTTTCAGTCCCTGAATACCCATCGTACTGAAGAATATATCCCAATCAATTCCGGAATAGTCCTTCTTCAGTTCCTCATACGTCATCTTATGATAGTTGGCTTCGGGATCACGCTGCTGCACGGCCGAATAAGACGGAACGGCAATACGGGTTTCAATGCCCATCACGGCCTCCATCTTACGTTTGGCTTCTTCCGGAGTAGAGCCGCACAAGGTGAACATCTTCTCCATATATACCTTGAACGATTCGCGGACATGCACCGTGGCCGAATCATTGTCCAGATAATACTCTTTCTCACCGAGGCTCAAACCGCCTTGCCCGATTTGAAGGAGGTTCATGCTACTGTTCTTGATGTCGGCATCAATGTAGAAGCAGAAGTAACCGGGAAGCCCCTTACTACCGAGTTTAGCCATCTGGGCTATGATTTCCTTGCGGTCCTGGATGGCTGCAATAGCCTCCAAGTCAGCTTGGATAGGGGCATAACCTTCCTTGTTCTGCTTCACGCTGTCCATGGCAATGTTATACAAATCACCGATTTTCTGTTCCAAAGTACCGGCTTCGTGCTGTCCTTTGGCCATGGCTTCTATCAAGTCGCGCAACTGTTTGTTATTGTTCTCAATCAAGACCTCAAAGTTCCCGTAAGTCGAGTACTCGCCCGTGAGTGGATGAGCCTTGATCCAACCGCCGCAGGCATACTGATAGAAATTATCTCCCGGCTTCGCCTTCTGGTCCAAATTACTCAGTTCGATTCCCGTCTTGGAAACCGATCCGCCACAGCCTGCCAATGCCAAAGAAGCAAAGGCCAGCATAGGGAAAAATTGCTTTAGTTTCATTTTATCATTCATTTAAGATAGTATTTGTAGAATATTCAAGATTGTGCCTCTTCAAGTTCCAACGAAGCCTCTTCCCACGCATTGACAGCCTCGTCCAATTGCTTCTTCAACGCGCCATGGCGTTCGTAGATCGAAACATCGGCAGCCCCTTCCGGAGTGGCCAGTTGGTCTTCCAGCATTTTCACTGCGGCCTCCAGTTCCCCGATTCGGGCTTCGCACTGTTCCACCGCCTTCTCCAACCTACGGACTTTTTTCTGTTGTTCTTTCTGCTGTTCGTAGCTCAACCGGTTGGAAGCCCCTGTTTTTTCCTCCACAGAAGAAACCATCGTCGAAGATGTGGAAAGTGAAGGTTTCTGCAAATCGTTCAAAGATTCGATATTCTTACGCTGCAAGAAGTCATAGATACCTCCCAAATGCTCCTTGACCAGTCCCCCGCCGAACTCATACACTTTGGAGACGAGGCCGTCGAGAAATTCGCGGTCGTGGCTTACGACTACTACCGTTCCGTCGAAATCCCGTATGGCATCCTTCAACACGTCTTTGGAACGCATGTCCAGGTGGTTCGTAGGTTCGTCGAGAATCAGGAAGTTCACGGGTTCGAGCAAGAGTTTAATCATGGCCAAACGACTCCGTTCTCCCCCCGACAGCACCTTGACTTTCTTTTCGGAAGCTTCGCCACCGAACATGAATGCTCCTAATATGTCGCGTATCTTCAAGCGGATGTCTCCCTTGGCCACACGGTCTATCGTGTCGAATACCGTCAGTTCGCCGTCTAAAAGTTGCGCCTGGTTTTGTGCAAAATAACCTATTTGCACGTTATGCCCCAGCTTCAAATTCCCCTCGAAAGGAATCTCACCCATGATACATTTGACTAAGGTAGATTTTCCTTCGCCGTTCTTTCCGACAAACGCCACCTTCTCGCCACGTTTGATGGTCAAGTCCACATCGTGGAACACGACATGTTCCCCGTATGCCTTTCTCACGCCTTCGCAAATCAGAGGATAGTCGCCACTACGCAAGGCAGGCGGGAACTTCAGCCTCAAAGCCGAGTTGTCCACCTCATCAACCTCTATCGGCACCATCTTTTCAAGCTGTTTGATGCGGCTCTGTACCTGCACGGCCTTAGTGGGTTTATAGCGGAACCTTTCGATAAACTCCTTGATGTCGGCTATTTCTTTCTGTTGGTTCTCGTATGCACGAAGCTGCTGCTCGCGACGTTCTGCGCGCAACCGCACGTACTCGTCATACTTTACTTTGTAATCGAACACGCGGCCGCAGGAAATTTCCAAGGTACGGTTGGTTACATTATTGATAAAGGCGCGGTCATGGCTCACCAAGACGACGGCATTGGCCTTAGTGGCCAGAAAATTTTCAAGCCACTGTATGCTCTCGATGTCCAAATGGTTGGTCGGCTCATCGAGCAACAACACGTCGGGTCTCCTCAACAGCAACTTGGCCAACTCTATACGCATACGCCATCCTCCGCTGAACTCACGGGTAGGACGGTCAAAATCCTCGCGCACGAACCCTAACCCCATCAAAGTGCGTTCCAGTTCGGCCTGATAATTCATGCCGCCCATCATCTGAAAACGCTCGCTCTCATGCGTAAACTTTTCCACGAGAGCCATGTAGCTTTCACTGTCGTAATCCGTACGGTCTGCCAGTTCCTGATTCATCCGGTCGAGCCGTTCCTGCATTTGGCTGATATGGGAAAAAGCCTGTTCCGCCTCTTCACGCACCGTATGCTCGTCGCTCAACACCATCACCTGCGGCAGATAGCCGATGGTGGAACCGCCGGAAACAGCCACCGTTCCCGAAGTGGGCTGTTGCAGGCCGGCTATAATCTTCAACATGGTGGACTTCCCGGCCCCGTTCTTTCCCACAAGGGCGATACGGTCTTTGTCATTGATGACATACGAAACGTCCTGAAACAACGGGGTCGCCCCGAACTCCACTCTTAATTTCTCAACTGATACCAATGCTTTATAATTTTGCTACAAAAGTAGTGAAAGGTGAGCGCAGAGACAAATAAAAACGAAGTTTTTCTAATTTGACTACGCCGAACGCATCCTGCTTTATTTAAAAGTAGCGGAACTTAGCGACATTGAGAATCCAAACAGGCGATTTCTGCAGGATTCAAAGCACGATGGTACACCGCATAGCTGCCGATACGGCCATTGCAAGCGTCCAACAGCAAGCCACGCAAATCACAATCGCCCTCCATACTTTGGTCTACCAAGCCGTTGACATACGTGGTCAAACGGCCGCCTTCGGCCACTACGGCCAACGTAAAGCGGGAATACGGCTCCACCGGGTACCACTTGCCATTCGTCCCGCGCCCATAACGCAACCAACTGTCAGCCGTACCCAATACGTTACAACTCCTGACGGTTTGCTTCCCTACCGTCAAACAAGGTTTGAACGAAGCGGAATCAGCCTCCCACGACCAATTCCCCCCCCGGCAAACGGTTCCGTGCAAAGGCTCGTCACCCGCTTCCACAGCCACGAACAACGTGAAATCGCCTTTCCGGCATTCACGCGGCACATCCACCTTTTGCGTTTTGCCCGACATCCACGCCGTGCCGCTTCCAAAACATTCTCCGGCAATCCATCCGTTTTTCAGGTCCACCGATTCTTCCTCCCAGCGGAAATCGCCGTAAATGGATGTGGGATACCCCGGACGGGCTGAACTGACAATCCAATCGAAATAGTCGCCATGCATCCACGCCAGACGCAAAGGCGAATTTTCGGAATCCGGAAGAATGTAAGGCCGCACGTTGTTCTTACGGGAATGGCGGGTAACAGGCTCTGCCTTCACGTCCCCACTGCGGACATCCACCGTGTACTTGACAATCTCATACACACATCCGAACGCCCCGCTGACGGGCACGGAACAATACACCACCTCGGGATGTGCCGGATCTATGGCCATGCCGCCGCTGTAACAACGTTCGATATCCGGAGTCTGGTGGAAATGCCCTCCGCCATGCGCCAAGAAGATTTCCTTCCAGGCCTGTCCGTCCCAATACGTGTAATAGTAATCGTGTTTCTTCTTGTCTCCACTGATTTTGACCATGGCTATCACCGGATGGCCCTGCTTGTCGGTAGCCACCTGCCACACCCAGTCGCGCACACCGGGTGTATGATCCACGACCGCTACCGGATAATCTACGGCATATTGCTCCGTACGGTTCACCTTAAACGGTCCGTCGGCAATGGTTGACAACACCTTGCCCTGCACGTCTTCCAGTTGCAAAGTCCTGATGTTGACACTGTTCAGGTATAACCAGTTCGGATTTTCGTTATCCGGATGACCGGTCGTATAGGTAAACATGATACGGTCTTTCCCGTTGGAATAGTATTTGGCATACGGACGCGCCCCCGTAGACTGCACCATCTGGTAAGGCCCCCAGTCTATCTGCACTTCATCGTTCTCATCCGGCAACGACAACCGCGCGATGGTGGGATGCCAACGGATACCGCGCCAGCATAAGTAGATATGCTCCGGGTCGTCGGACAATATGAAAGGAGAAGGATAGGTCGTATTGTCTTTCGTCAGGATTTTCTTCTCTTCACCCAGCGTCGTAATGTCACCGGGGACTTGGGAAATACGGTAATAAAAACAGGGTTCGTCGGTATGCCGCGAATAGAATATCATGACACGTTCGTCCGGCAGTACCAGAAACGTCGGATTGTTATGGTCGTCCGGTTGGAAATAAGAGCGTATCAGCACTTCCGACCTCCTTCCCTTCAAAAAATCATACTGCACGGCCTTCACAGCCCCATGCACGTCAATATAACCGACATAACTGCTGTTTATCGTACCGCTTGCATTCTCATAATGCAATGCACGCGGGTCGGCAAACCAGCACCATGCGCCTTCGTCTGCCAGTTTGTCACCTTCGTAAACCGTAGCCTCGGCGGGAGAAAGAAGATTTTGTGCAGCCGCCGTCCCTGCAAGTCCGGCCCAAACGGCCATGACCATCAGAAATAACTTTTTCATGAATATGGATTAGTTTAATGATTCCGCCTTTTTAGATAAATCGCTCTCGCTCGGCAGAGCCTGAGCAAGCTCGGTCTGCGCTCGCTTACTCGCGATTTTCCGGCTCTCGCCTATCATGTAATAATAAGCCGCACAAGCCGTCAAGAAATATATTCCGGCCTGAATCCACAGGCCGACATACTCGAATGTCACATCCTCCAATAAAGCCCCCATCGTATTGATACGTACGAAACCGTTGATGCCGAACGTGGAAGGGGCCAACCAAGATACATATTTCCAGAAATCGGGCACAGCCACTCCCGGCCATGAAATCCCCGAAATGAACAACAAGGGCAAGGAGGTGAATACAAATATCAACATACAAGTCTCACGCTGGTACACCAGAATGGAACACGTCATGGCAAAGAATATACATGCCAACAAATAAGGCACCATAAACGCCAGCAAGTCGGATGCCTGAGGAATTTGAGCCAAATGGAACAGTTGTGGCACTACAATCAACACCCACACGCTCACCAAAGCATACAGCATCAGGTAGCACAGTGCCTTGCCCAACACCAAACGCACCGTACCTCTCCCTGTCCCTTGAACCAGTTGGGTATGCAACGTAGCCCGTTCGCGGGCAGAACCGTTTATCAGTCCTATACCCAGAAGCAGCGTCTGCTGGATGACCAGCATCAACACAGCCGGAATCAGGAAACTGGCAAACCCGTTCGTCGGATTGAACAAAGCCACACTCCCGTACAACAAAGGTGCGGTAGACACTTCATCCTGCCGCACGGTGGTATTCCCCATCCGTTTGATCTGCAATTCGGTGTTCATATCCAAAGACACGTCCGTACACGCCGTCAGCAGCGCTTTGTAGTAAAGCAATCCGCTCATGTCGCAGTACAAACCGACATACGCCTGTTGCATCCGGTTGACCTTACGGCTGAAATCATCCGGAATACGGATGATGCCATACGCTTTCGTGCGGCGCATCAATTCTTTCGCCTCTTCCATATTTCCCGTCCGCGCCACGACTTTTACATCGGGAGAAGCATCGACCCTGCGGACAAAGTCGCGGCTGAGAGCCGTATTCGCCCCATCGACCACCACCGCCGGGACTTCCCTGACCGTTTCTCCCGTATAAATAAAAGCATAGAGCAAGGGATAAAGTACCGGTACCAGAATAAAAAAGATCAGTACTCCCTGGTCACGCACCACGCGACCGGCTTCCTTACGCCATATAAAAAACGTATCACTGACAGCCTCACGGAATAGGATATGCAATTCTTTTATCGTTCTCATGACAGATTAAGGTATATAATCATAGTTCAACATGACCGTACGCAACCGCTTGAGCAATAGCAACGGAAATAAAACGAACAACAACAAAGCCAAATAAGGCTTCCAAGCATAAACCATCGGATAGCCGTTCAGCGTCTGGCTGACATAAATCAGAAAATAATGCCTCAACGGGAATAAATTACTCAGTACTTGCAAAGCCGGATGCATAGCCATCACCGGAAACGAAAAACCCGAAATGGAGAACGAAACGACGCCCCACAACGAACTGGCACTCAGAGCCAACCGCAACGTGGGCAGGACAGAAATGAGAAACACTCCGAAAGCCTGCGACGCCAGCACCATCAAAAAAGCGGCACACAACAGCGGACCGATACCGCTATGGCACGGGAACCCCAATATGCCATAAAGGTAAGCGTCGTAAGCTACGGCTACGCAGAAAAAGATGACCGTATGAGGAAGCAATTTACCTACGAGAGCATTCCACATCCGGTTGTCTGCCATGGCCAACCACTCCTTCCCAGTACCCTCCTTGATTTCGCTCCCGATGGCAAAGACCGTGACCATGAATATCATAATCATCAAGATGCCGGGCAGAATCGTATTGTTCAAATAGACCGAATAGTTCAGCCACGGATTAGACAAAGCGTGCGTGTCGATGACGATCGGTTGTAAAAAGGCCATAGCCGTACGCTCGTCCATTCCTTTGGCCTGCAACGTCTGCAAGCCGACCGAAGCATTGGCCAATACGGACATCGTACGTAAATCACGATATATCAATGAGCCGGCAATAAGCAGGCTGTTATTGGTATAAAAAGACACCGTGGGTTGCCGGCTCGACAGAATCTTCTCGGTAGTGCCCTCCGGGATATAGTAGAAAGCATAAATTTTACCTTGTTGCATGGCTCGCCGCGCCTCACTGACCGAGGCATAATCTTCTGTCAGGTGCACTTGGCTGAAGGCATCCATGTTACGCAATATTTCCCGCGTAGTGGACGTATTGTCTTCGTCCACCACTCCCACGGGCATATCCTTGGGCAACCCCTCGTACATCAGCGTGGTAAAGAACAGGCAACAAAGGAGTGGAGCCGCTACCATACAACAAAGGTACAACGGCCGGGAAACCAGCCGCCGTAACTCACGCACCATAATGCCTGCTATACCATGAGACGCCTGCATGCCCGTTGCCTCCTTATCGTTTGATGATGACCGACATGCCCGGACGAAGCACTTCCTTCACTCCCACCGGAACCGCACGCACCTCAAACGTTTTCAGGTCGAATTGTCCGGTGGTTTTAGTAGCTTTCCATGCCGCATAAGTTCCCCGGTCCTTCATGTAAGTCACTTTCAGTTTGATGTTTTTACCGAAAGCAGGCACGTACGCCGTGAATTCTTTTCCTACGGCCAAACCGCTTAACAAATCTTCACGCACATTGAATGTCGCCCAACGGTCGTCCAGCATCGTAATGTTCATGATAGGCGCTCCCGTACCGACCAATTCCCCCGTTTCGGGGAAAATCTCGGAGACATCACCGTCCATCTGCGCCAATAATATAGTCTCTTTCATGTAAGACTCCACCTCGGCAATCGCCCCCTTCGCACGTGCGACTTGTGCGGCTGCCGCTTCCTTGTCCTCACGCTGCGCCCCGTTACGCGCCATTTCGTACCGTGCCCGCGCGGCGCGTTCCGTGGCTTTCATCGCCTGGTAATTCGCATAAGCCTCGTCACGCTTCTGCGCGCTCATCACTCCTTCTTCGAACAAACGGTCGACCCGACGATAAGACTTCTCGGCGATGTCCAGACCGGCTTTCGCCTTTTGCCACATCTCGTATGCTCCCTGCAACTGTTCTGCCCGCGTCCCGCGGTCGGCTTTCTCTTTAATCGCCTGAGCTGCCTGACCGGCTGCTTCGGCCTGCGACAGTTTGGCAGCCACATCCGGAGCCTCCAATACGACCAGCGTATCCCCGGCTCTCACGTGATCGCCCTCTTTCACATAGAAATGCAATATCCTACCCGGCACCTTACTGGAAACCCTATATTCAGACGCCTCCATTTGTCCCTGAATCGACTCATCGTCATGCCCCAACAGAAGCATGCCTGCCACAGCCACGGCCGCAATGACCACCACGAGCGTTACCAACGCCCATATCACATTATTATTTTGTTTCTTGAGTTCCATACATCCATTTACATTTTATTATCGTCAAGGTTTCATTCTCATTATAATCCCGGGCCTAACGTACCCATAGCCTTTTGCAGGCAAGTCTGTGCCAGTTTCAAGTCTATCTGTGCATCAATCCTATCCGACTGGGCGGAAAGCCAGGCGGTTTGGGCTTCCATGACATTCGTCACGGGAACCACTCCTTCCTTGAATCCCTTATCGGCATAACGGAGATTCTCTTCCGCTTTTTCCATGTTCTTCTCCGACAAAGCCAGTCTCTTTTGTGCTTCCGTATTCTTAAACAGGCTCTGATTGACCTGTAATTCTATCTTTTCCTGCGCTTCGGTCTGCTGCAAACGGGCGATATTGACTTCACTTTTGGCGGCCTTTACCTTATATATACCCTCATTCCAATGAAAAATAGGCACGGAAAGCATGATGCCCACGTTCCACATCCCACGGAACTTATTCTCGAAACCGTTCAACAATGAAGGATTGGAAACCAAATACCCACCGGTCAAAGCCAACGAAGGCAGCATTTCCGAACGAACCACCCGTACTTTGTCTTCGTATATCTTATGAGCCCAATCCAAACTTTTCAATTCCGGACGATTAGTCCACGCCCGTTGTACGGCATCATCGGGTACCGTCTCCGACACTTGCAAATCCGTCCGGCTTTGCATAAATCGCTCACGCTCGGCAGAGGCAAGCGAGCTTGTCTCTGCGCTCGCTAACTCACGATTTTCATCCGTCAGCGTGAACTTCGTGTCCAAATCCATACCACACAACTGACAAAGCACCATTTTAGACAAAGCCAAACCATTGTCAACCTTAGTCAATAACATTTCAGCTTCGTTTACTTTCACCTTTACCGTCAATCCGTCCGCCTTGGTAGCCACTCCTTCCCGTATCATCTTCTCCACATCGCCGTCCAGACGGTTTACCAAGTCCAGGAAGCTCTCCGCCATCTTTTTCTTATAGCTCAAAGACACGACTGTCCAATAGGCATCGTCCGTGTTGAGAATCAAATCCTGCAACTGGGCATCATGCTGCGTACGCGCCAAGGCTTCGGAAAACTTCGTGATACGGTGATAAGCCCTGATTTTACCCCCCATATACAAAGGTTGCATCAGTGTCACAGCTCCGGCCCACATGTTGCGGGTATCCGTCCGCAAGGCATCCGTCAGTTCATTGCCCAACTGGTTTAAAGCCGTGGACATACCGTCCAGTTTTCCGCTCTGTATGGCCTGCTGCAAAGAAGCCGCCAACTGGGGATTCGTCTGTGCGATATGCTGGATGATAGGAGTAGCCGCCTGTGTCAACCCTTGCTGCAACGAGGTTCCCATGTGGTTCAGAGCCGATTTCTGCCCGTCGTTCAACAATGAAATTTCATCACTGAAATACATGTACGTTCCCGTGGCCGAAAAATCCGGAAGGAAGTTGGTAAATGCCGCTTTCCGGTCATAATGCGCCTTCCGCATCCTTTCTTTGGCTATCAGCAGGCTCTTGTTGTTTGCAATGGCCATATTCCGGCAACTATCCAAGCTGAGCACACGCTGCGCGTGTAACATGCTGAAAAAAGCCGCGAGAATCAAAAAGCCAAAAAGTCTTTTCATCTTGTCTGTTTTTAATATTCCGCTTGATCGTCACCTGAAAATTGCATAGGCAACGATGCAAAAGTATAACAAAAATAGGTCAAATCCTCATGATTTAACCTATTTTCGTACATATTGCACATTCCTCAACATTTCTACTTCTCATAGTTGAAGCTTGCGTTTCCGATATTATGCCCATCGGCAAAAACCGACACGCGATAAGTACCCTTGCTCAAAAACTCATTGACGTCCCAATATACCGTCACCGACGTAGCTTCTCCGTTATATTCGATATCCTTTTTAGCGGAATACTCCAAGTTCCGGTTCTCATAGACAAACGTTCCTCCGTTCGTCAGCACTTCGTTGTTCGGTTTGGTGATGCGCACATAAATACTCCGGTTTCCGGCTTGTGCCGTAATGTTCCTCGCAATGACAAAGTTGATGACAAACTTCTTCACATCCTTGACTTTACGGGCCTTCTTCCCACGCTTGTTCTGTCCGACCATAGAAATTCCCGTGGCATCCAGTTGGGAAGCGATGGCCACCTTCTCGCTCAGCGTTTCCTTTTCCGTAGACAGGTTCGTGATAGTCTGCGTAGCCTGGGTGTACTGGGCTTTCACCTGTTGGTTCTCGCTACGAAGCTGTTCGTTTACCCGGTTCAACGAATCTATTTCATGCACATAGCTTCTCAAGATGCTGCGCAACGTGGCCAATTCTTTTTTCAGACGCATGATTTCGGCCGCATCAGTGGCTTTCACTTGCTTCAATTCAGCCAACAACTCTTCCGTCCGTTGCTGCTCCTTATCCAACTGGGCGATCAGCGAATCATTGTTGATTTGCGTTTTCATTTCGCTGTACTGCTGGGCAAAGCGGGCATATTCGTTTTCCATCTCCCTTTTGTCCATTTCCGCCAGTTTCAGCATTTCCTCTTTCTCCGCACTCTCCTGCATGTAAGAATAGACCATGTAGCCTAATCCCGCACAAAGGAGCAAGACTACGACCGAAGCAATGATGATTATCTTTTTCTTGTCCATAGTTGAAGTGTTTTTCGCGTTCCTCGCACGCGCTCCCAAACTTATTTATAATAACGGACGCAAAGATAATTCTTTTCTGCCAAGGCAAAAAGCATTTTTCAACTTTTAAAAAGAAAAAAGTAGCGGCTGATTTTATATAGATACAATCTTTTTTCCTAAATTCGCGACCAATTACAGAAAATTAACATCCTCGTCATCATGATGAAAAGACTTTTTGCCGGGCGTTTCATCCGCTCGATAGGTTACCTTTTAAGTGTACATCTCGTAGCATTGCTGTTCTTCTTCGGACTCCGTGTCGTGCTTTTTATCGCCACAGACTATGATTTCCCGAAAGAGATATCGGAAGACTATGCCTTGCAAAGCGTGGCGTTCCTGCGCGGCCTCTGGTTCGACAATGTCATCGCCTGTTACATCCTGCTGCTGCCGTTGGCGGTATTCTGGATAGCCGGATGGTTCGGCTACACCGCCCGTTGGCTTTACCGCTCCTCTGCGTTCTTCTTCATCTTTTTCTATTCGCTGTGTTTCATCATTTCCGCAGCCAATATCCCTTATTTCGCCTACTTCTTCAAGCCCATCAATTCCTCCATATTCAACTGGTTCGACTACGCAGGCACCACAGCGGGAATGGTATTCGGCGAAACGTCCTATTACCTTCCCATCGCCTTGGGACTGGCAGCCATCGCGGCTTTTGCCTACATCACCCTCCGGCTGTCGCGCACGTTCTTCCTTTTAAGCCGGAACGCCGCGCCCCCGGCAAACAGATGGAAGGGCGCCGCCTTTACGTTTGTGGCCGGAGCCGCCCTTATAGGCTTGTGCTTTTTCGGTATCCGCGGACGGCGGGGTTATAACCCCATAAAAGTAAGCCAGGCCTATTACTGCAATGATGCCTTCCTGAACCAATTAGGGATTAACCCGGTATTCAACCTGATGACCAGTGCCATCGACGACAACCGGAAGGAAAACCGCCTCCTGCACCTCATGGCGGAAGACGAAGCCATAGCCCGCGTGCAAACCCTCCTCGGACGGAAGGGCATGGACGGCATATCGCCCATCGCACGCCGCGTGGAAGCCGACAGCCTGCCGACACGCCGCAACGTGGTCGTCATCCTCATGGAGTCCATGTCGGCTCACCTGATGCAGACTTTCGGTCACGAAACCAGCCTTACGCCCTTCCTCGACAGTCTGTGGCAACAATCGCTCGGCTTCAGCCATTTCTATTCATCCGGCATCCACACCAACCATGGCATGTATTCCTCGCTCTATTCGTTCCCGGCCATGATGAAGCGCAACGCCATGAAAGGCTCCGTCATTCCAGTCTACTCCGGCCTGCCTACCGTACTGAAAGAAAACGGCTACCATAACATGTTCTTCATGACGCACGAATCGCAATACGACAACATGAACGCCTTTTTCCGTACCAACGGTTTCGACGACATTTATTCGCAGGAAAACTACCCGGCGGACAAGGTGGTCAACGGATTCGGCGTACAAGACGACTTCCTATTCCAATACGCCCTGCCCGTGCTCGACCGGCAAGCCCAAAGCGGACAACCGTTTTTCAGCGTCCTGCTCACCATCAGCAACCATCCGCCTTACATCATCCCGCCCTACTTCCATCCGCGCAGCCGGACGACGGAAGAACAAATCGTGGAATATGCCGACTGGTCCATCCGGAACTTCATGACGGAAGCCCTCAAACGTCCTTGGGCGGACAACACGCTGTTCGTCCTTTTGGGTGACCACGGCAAACTGGTGGGCACGCCCGAATGCGAAAGCCCGCAATCGTATAACCACATCCCGCTCATGATTTACGGGCGGGACATAGCTCCGCGCATCGTGGACGCTTACGGCGGGCAGGTGGATTTGGCCCCGACCCTTTTGAGCCTGTTAGGTATCGGTTACGTGCAAAACGATTTCGGTGTGGATTTGCTGAAAGAGAAGCGTCCTTATATGTATTTCACAGCCGACAACCTCATCGGCGTGAGGGACTCGTCACGCCTGTTCCTTTATTTTCCGGACACGCAACAGGAAATCCGATACCGCACGGAGGGTATGACTGTACAGGCTGCCGAGGACGACCTTGTTTTCCGCGACATGAAGCAATACGGTTTTGCCATGCTCCAATGTGCCGAGGTACTGGTGCAACGGCAACAAACCCTCAACCATCCTCAAGAGGCCAAGCGGTAGAAAGCGGCTTCGGCTCCCTCCTTCCTGAATTTGACATTCTGTCAAAAAGTCAAATCCAAGCATACGAGAATGTCGTATTTGCAGCCCTGTTGGACAAACGGCACAAATACGCCATTCTCATGTGTTTACCCATTAACAAAAAGTCAGCCTGCACCCGTTCCGGCTTTCATTCGGACATCCGGCATGCCCAACCGTCCGCATCCCCATGGAAATCCGTCAGCATCCGCAGGGTTATCATGGCAAAACGACACACGGATGACGACATTTTCCGGTCTCCAAATAGAGGAAAAAACGGACTTTTCCTCCTATCTTTCCACCCTTTCCTGGGCATTCGTCCCCGTTTTTATCCACCCTGTGAAACCGTTCTGCGGCAAATGATTTTTCATTCGCCTGCAAACGAAAAATTTTCTTCCTCATGGTAAATTGCATATATACGGAATATCATTGCATAACCGGCTCGCAATATGAATATTTATTCAGAACATACGCCTAAGAGAGAGCTGAAAGCGGTTTTCCATAATCGAATTGAAATGCGAAAAGTAACAAAATGACAACTTTCCTCCCTCCATTTCGCACGAAATCGCTTGGAAATGATTTCTTTTTTGTGTATATTTGCATACGGTGATACATGCCGTAGAAAGGAGCCACCAAGAACAACATACGATTTTACGAACCGATTCCGGAAACGGACATGGCACGCGTCACGGCTACCGTCGCGACGTTCAACTCCGGACGAACATCCGAAAACAGTTTTTATGCCATCAGCATCGCTACGCCTTACCGGCGGTATTATGCCTTGTGGCGCATATTCGCAGACGAACGCCCTCCCCTCTTTATCCGTACGCTGGCCGATACATTCGTCATGGCCGCAGGCAAAGCCATGGACTTGCTGAAGTACTGCAAGGTAACCCTGAAGTGGGTGGACAATACTTTTTTCATTCCTTATTACGAACAGACTTACGACACGCTGACTTTCGGAAAATACCGGGGCAAACGCATCGCGGAAGTCTACTACATCGACCCGAACTACGTGCTGTGGATGGCCAACCGCTTCGAACCGGAAAAGAAAAAGCTCCTGAAACTAAAAGAAACCGCACAATGTTTTGCCGTGGTACACGCGGAACTCAGTCCCCCGCGACGGCCTGCCTATCGTTCGCCCAGCCGTTACGTCGGGGAGAAAGGAGAAAAACTGGAAGCCCTCCGACTGAAAATCTTATATGTCAAACAGCAAGTGGACACTTACAAGCCGGACTTTTATATCGACCAACGCATTCTGGCCGCAGACAGCCAAGGAAACCGTTATACTTTCACTGAAAAAGCGGCCGGAAGAAGCCAGACGCCCAAAGCATTGAGTTGCTTCAGCCGCCAGCTTTCGCCCGGCATGGAAATCACGCTTTCCGCCCGCGTCATGGGACATTACGAGAGTCAGGGCGTGAAATATACGCGTTTAGGATACGTGAAATACGGTTGACGGCTATTCCAAAACCGTCACCTTACGTACCACAATCTCCTGCAAAGGGCGCTCTTTTGCCGTACGCACTTTTTCTATGGCCTCAGCCACTTGCAGTCCTTCCACGACCTCGCCGAACACGGTGTATTCTCCGTCCAGATGGGGCGCACCGCCCACTGTGGTATAGGCCTGTTTCTGCGTTTCGTCGAACGGCACAGGCGGATGGGCGGCCACCTTTGCTTCCGCCTCATGCAACAAAGAGTCTTTCAGGCTTTCCAACTTTTCGGTTTCGCCACGACGACGCATCAGGTACATTTCCTTGAGATGGCCTCGCGAAAGTTCCTCGTAAAGCGTATCCACCCGGCTTTGGTAAATGGCCGAATAAAGCTCCATCAACGAACTTGGCGTATAGGTCTTCCCCGTCACGATATAGAACTGCGTACCGCTGGAGGCCTTTTCGGGATTCACGTCATCCCCCATACGGGCTGCCGCCAATGCGCCTTTCTTATGGAAATGGCGCGGATAACGGATTTCCGCCGGAATCGTATAACGGTAGGCCGCAGTATCCACGGCCGGTTTCATTCCCCCGGGTTTGAGGGCCGGGTCTCCGGTCTGCACCATAAAGCCCCGTACGACACGATGAAACAAAATATTGTCGTACGCCCCCGCACGGGCTAACTTGATGAAATTATCACGATGCTTGGGCGTATCGTTATACAACTTCACCTTCATGTCGCCCATAGAGGTTTCTATCAGTACTTCAGTCTCTTCCATTGCTTTCTTCTTTTGCGGACCGCAAGACATTACAGCCATGCAGCACGCGATATAAATCATACTTTTCAAATTCATGCAACCGACGGATGACGATTATTATCCTGCAAAAATAATGAATTCATGGAGTTTTTATTTTATTTTTGTGAAAAAATCCTCCCGAATTCAAAAAAAAGCCGTTCCTTTGTAGTATACTATAACTGAGATTATGAAAAAAAGAATCCTGAAATGGGTAATCGGCATTTTACTCACCCCTATCATACTATTCTTCATATCGGCTACACTGCTTTATCTTCCCCCCATACAAGATTTTGCCGTACGCAAGGCTACGGCCTATCTGTCTGAGACCACCGGTATGAAAGTGCATATAGGCCGACTGCGGTTAACCTTCCTTTTCGATATCGACTTGCAGGACGTGCAAATAAAAGACGGGCAGGACGACAGTCTGCTGGATGTGGAACGTCTGAGCGTGGATTTGAGTTTCGCATCCCTGCTCCACGGGGAAATTGACGTGGAAGGCATCGAACTGACCCGTGCCGCAGTCAATACCAAATCCATGATTGCCGGGGTGGAAATCAAGGGAAGCATAGGACGCTTCTTCGTAAACTCCCACGGTATAGAAATCCCGCAGGAAATGGTGACGGTGAATACGGCCCTGCTTTCGGATGCCGACGTGGCCATCGCTCTGACCGATTCCACGACGGAAGACACGACCGCCAGTTCGCCGGTGAACTGGAAAATCGCCCTTGGGCAAGTGGATCTGGCACGCACCCGGGTACGGTTCAGCATGCCGGGCGACAGTATGACCGTTTCGGGTGGAATCCTTACGGCAGCCCTGCGGAACGGTCTCATAGACTTAGGACAAGCCTTGTACACGGTGGAAACTTTCGACTTGCATGCCGATTCGCTATTCTACGACCTGCCATACGAGAAAACCGCAGAAGGACTGGATGTCAACCATATCGCACTTCGGGACATCGGCCTGGGCATCGACAGTATCACATTCGACGGAAACGCCTTGGGGCTTTCACTGGCTTTGCGCGAAACGTACATGAAAGAAAAAAGCGGTCTGGAAATCCGTTCGCTGACAGGGCACTTCAATATGGATTCCACTTCTCTGCATGTACCCGGACTGGTACTTCGCACCCCGGATTCTTACATCAGGACACAAGCTGACATGGACCTTTCCGCCGTAGCCGAACAGCCCCAAGGAAAAATGTCCGCCCGGCTTATGGGAGAACTGGGCAAACAGGACGTATTATTGTTTGCCGGAGGATTGCCCCCGGCCTTTGTCAAGGCTTATCCCAACTCCCCCGTCATCTTACGGTTGTCGGCCGACGGGAATCTGGATACGCTGAACCTCACGACCGCAGAAGCACGGCTGGCCGGCGCTTTCGAACTGAAAGCCGACGGAAAGATGTTCCGGTTGGCGGACTCCGTACGAAGGTCGGGACACGTGAATTTGGACCTGCGTACACGCAATCTCGATTTTGCGAGGGCATTGGCCGGAGAAGAGGCGCTGAAAGACATAGCCCTGCCCCCAATGCGACTGGACGGGAATGTGGGGTTGAACGGACAAAAATACACTGCCGACCTCCGTTTAAGGGAAGGAAAAGGAAACGTGCAAGTAAAAGGAGGATTCGACGCGGCACGCATGGCCTACCAGGCGAAACTGTCCATAAAGGACCTGCAACTCCATCATTTCTTACCCAAAGATTCCTTGTACGGCCTGTCCCTCACGGCATCTGCCAAGGGCGTCGGGACGGATTTCTTCAGCCGGCATACCCGGATGCAGGCCGACATGACATTAGAAAGCCTGCAATACGGACAACTGCATCTCAGTGACATCAAACTGGATGCCGGATTGCAAAAAGGCAACGGCCACGTCGCGCTCGACAGCCATAACCCGCTATTGGATATGCGTTCCAGAATCGACGCGCTGCTGAGCCGACATAATACCGACCTGACTTTCAGTATGGATATGCGCAGCATCGACCTGTATGCCCTGCGACTGACTGACAAACCGTTCAAGGCCGGCATGTGCCTGCACATGGACGGCAGTACGAACCTGAAAAACGCTCATACGGTACACGGAACGGTATCGGATATCTCTCTCATAATGCAGGATTCGGTATTCCGCCCCAAAGATTTGGCCATGAATGTGCTGGCTCTCCCGGACACTACGTATGCCGACATTTCGGCCGGTGACTTCAAACTGCATCTTGACGGCCGCGACGGCTATGAGACGCTGATGAAAAAAAGCGAAGAATTCATGGCTGTGGCCGACCAGCAACTGCAACGCCGGCATCTGAATCAGGACTCACTCAAGATTTTCCTGCCACGCATGACGCTCAATATGGTGTCGGGAAAAAACAACCCCGTGGCCAACTATCTGACGGCTATGGGCTACTCTCTCAACGAATTGAAACTGAACCTGAATGCCGACCCCGAAATCGGCCTGAACGGAGGCGGCCATATTTACACGATGAATGCAGGAGGCATCTTACTGGATACGATACAGATGCACATCTTTCAGGATACGACCGGCGTAAAAATGGACGGACGGGTGCGAAACGGCCCCAAGAACAAACAATTCGTATTCGAGTCCCGGCTGAATGCTTATCTGCACTCCACCGGAGCGGGAATCAATCTGATTTATCTGGACGACAAACGTAAAAAAGGAGTGGATCTGGGACTGAGAGCCGACGTGCAAGACAATGGCATCAAAATTGTGTTCTCACAAATTCATCCGATTATCGCCTATCGAAAATTCGATATCAACGAGGATAACTACATATTCCTGGGGAACGACAGGCGGGTGGAAGCGGATGTGAATATGCTCGCTGACGACGGAACGGGAGCCAGGATTTACTCGACGCCCAATCCGGAAGCTTTGCAAGACCTGTCCGTCAACCTGAACCATGTAAACCTAAAGGAACTGACCGCTGTCATTCCGTACGCTCCACGCATCTCCGGATTAATGCAAACCGACGCCCACTTGATACAAACGGAGGAAAACCTGTCCGTCGTAGCCGACGTCTCGGTGAAAGACATGGCGTACGAAGATGCACCGCTGGGCAATATCGGCCTGGGAATGGTCTACCTGCCCAACAACGACGGGACGCATTTCGTAGATGCACGTATTTCGCATAACGAAGCAGAAGTCCTGACGCTTTCAGGAGCTTACAAAGACAACGGCAAAAGCGGTACGATAGAGGCGGACTTGGATTTGGCAGACTTTCCGTTGTCGTTGGCCAACGGTTTTGTCCCGGACCAGATGGCGGCTTTAGGCGGTATGGCCGACGGCTGCATGAAGGTGAGCGGCCCGACCGACCGACCCGTCGTAGAAGGATGGCTGGCCACCAAAGCCATGAAAATAACGTCATCCGAGTACAGTTTGAACCTGCGTCTGGAGGATGATACCATCAAGGTTAGACAAAGCCACCTGAATTTAGACAAGTTGAACGTATATTCCACAGGAAAGAACCCGCTCGTGTTCGACGGAACGGTGGATTTCGCCAACTTCGATAATATCTTACTCGACCTGAAAATGAATGCATCCAACTTCGAACTCATCAACGCCAAACGCACCCAACAGGCATCGGCCTACGGAAAAGTGTACGTAGATGTCAATGCACGGATGGCCGGGAATCTGAACAACATCAACATCAACGGACGTTTGGGGGTATTGGGAAGCACCGACGTGACGTACGTGCTGAAAGACACTCCGCTTTCATCGGAAGACCGGTTGAGCGGCCTGGTCACGTTCGTAGACTTCAGCGATACTACGACCGTGGCTACCCAAGAAGAAGTACAGCCCATGAACATGAACGTGATGATGCAAATCAGCATAGACCAGGGTACACAGGTACACTGCCTGCTGAGTGCCGACCGCTCCAAATACGTTGATCTGGAAGGGGGCGGCGAGCTGACCATGAACTATACTCCGCAGGGGGAACTGACGCTCACCGGACGTTATACGGTGCTGAACGGAGAAATGAAATACTCACTTCCGGTTATCCCTTTGAAGACATTCACCATCGCCTCGGGCAGTTATGTGGATTTCAACGGGCCTATCCTGAATCCTACTTTGAACATCTCGGCGTCCGAACGTATGCGTGCCACCGTGACGGAAAACGATACCCCACGCACTGTTTCCTTCGAAGTGGGGCTGTCCATCACGCGTACGTTGGAAAATATGGGGCTGGAGTTTACTATCGCAGCCCCTGAAGACATGACCGTGCAGAACCAACTCGCAGCCATGTCGATAGAGGAGCGCGGGAAAGTGGCCGTCACCATGTTGGCCACCGGCATGTACTTGTTGGGAGATAATGAAAGCGGAGGATTCTCTACGACCAATGCCCTGAACGCCTTGTTACAAAGCGAAATCACCAACATTGCAGGCAAGGCTCTTGAAACCATAGACTTGAGCCTCGGCGTAGACCAGGAAACTACGGCCGAAGGAACGGAGCGCACGGATTACTCATTCCGCTTTGCCAAACGCTTCTGGGGCAACCGGGTGAGCATCATCGTGGGTGGTAAGGTGTCCACGGGCGAGAATGTGGAAAACACTGGCCAGTCGTTGATAGATAATGTATCGTTAGAATATCGCTTGGACAAGAGTGCCACACGTTACGTCACCCTATTCTATGACAAGAGTTATGAGTCTTTGTTGGAAGGCGAAATCACCGAAATGGGAGCCGGTCTCGTACTGAGGCGTAAAATGACACGCTTAGGGGAACTGTTTATCTTCAAGAACAGAAAAAAGAATGAACCTCAACACGAAAAAGAGAAGAAATGATGAAGACAAGACTGAAGATATATTGTAGTGTGATCCTGTGCTGCGGTCTGGCGGCAGGTTGCTCAACGACCAAGAACCTTCCCGAAGAAGAGGTTTTGTACACCGGTATCAAGGAAATAGACTATGGCCAAAAGTCGAAAAAGAAAGCCAAGAAAAAGGCTAAACAAAAGGAGGAAGAAGGAGTCATTACCTCTCTGGCCGATGCTTACAAAGCTGTAGACGATTTACTCACACAAAGAGATTTGTCTGTGCTGAAACGGAAAGAGGAATTGACTCAGGAGCAAAAGGACTCCATCGCCGCCGTGCAACGTATCGAAGAAGAGGCGTATGAAACGGCAAAGGAAGAAGTGGATGCGGCACTGGCTTACGCCCCGAACAACGCTCTGTTCGGAAGTTCATCCTACCGTATTCCGTTCCCCACCGGACTGTGGATATACAACGCTTTAGTGGGCAAGAAGTCACGCTTCGCAAAATGGTTATTCGATACGTTTGCAGGTACTCCGGTCTTCATCAGTACCGTCAATCCGAAAACCCGCGCACTCGTAGCACAAAACACACTCCGGAACTACGGTTATTTCAACGGTACCGTGGATTATGAAATCCTACCGGAAAAGAACCCCAAAAAGGCCAAAATCAGCTATACCGTCAGACCGCGCAATCTGTTTCGTCTGGACTCCATAGCCTACCTGCGCTTTCCGGCTGTGGGCGACAGCCTGATACGGGAAACGTTCCGGCAACGTACCCTTTTCAGCGGCGATCCGTTCAGCGTAATCAATCTCGATGCCGAAAGAACCCGTATTTATAACATGTTCCGCAATTCCGGTTATTTCTACTACAAACCGGAATACATCACCTATCGTGCCGATACCATACAGCGTCCGGGATTCGTACAACTGCAAGTCGTACCGGCCGACGGCATTCCCGCATCGGCCAACAAAAGGTATTACCTCGGACGGACCACCGTCAATCTGTTCAATAATGATTCTTATGAACTGACCGACACGCTACAGTTTCGCGATTACACCTTATATTATGACGGAGGAAAGAAAGGCAAAATCCCTTTGCGCTTCGGTGCCCTCCGGCGTAATCTGTTCTATCGGAAAGGCATGCTCTACCGACAGGACATTATGAGCTTCGTACAACAGCAACTCTCGGAAATGAATGTGTTCAGCACGGTAAACCTGAAATACGTTCCGCGTGATACCACCGCACTCAACGATACACTCGACATCGAAATCACCGGTATCTTGGACAAACCCTACGACGGGGAGTTCACCACAAAGGTAACCTCTAAAAGCAATGGGCAGATCGGTCCGGGACTCTCGTTCAGCATGTCCAAACGCAATGCCTTCCGAGGAGCGGAAAAGCTGAAATTCGAAGTACACGGATCATACGAATGGCAAACCAACTCCACCGTACAGGGACGTAGTTCCGTCATCAACTCCTACGAATACGGTACTTCATTGTCGTTGGACTATCCCCGACTGATATTTCCCGGGGCACGTAAGTTCTCCCGACGCGCCAAAACGAGCACCTCGTTTGTACTGGATGCTACATGGATGAACCGGGCCAACTATTTCGGCATGGTGTCTTTGAGCGCACGGGCGGCCTATACTTACCAAGCGCGTCCTACAATCAAACACGAATTCGTCCCGTTCCGCTTGGATTACGACGAACTGTTGAGTACAACCGCCACTTTCGACTCTATCATGAACGTCAACCAGGCACTCTACGTAAGTATGCGCGACCAGTTCGTTCCTTCCATGCGATACACTTTCACTTATTCCAGTCCGCGCAAGGCACGTAATCCGCGTACTTTCATCTTTGAAGTGAAGGAAAGCGGAAACATCACCTCCGGTATTTACGCCGCTTTCGGTAAACCGTTCAACCAAAAAGACAAGAAACTTTTCAACGTGCCTTTTGCACAGTATATCCGTTTTCTGGCTGAGTTCAGAGAAGAATTCCGCCTTACTCCCCGTACAAGCATCGCCACGCGAGTGGGAACCGGCGTGATATTCAGTTACGGAAACTCTACCGCAGCTCCTTACAACGATCTCTTCAGCGTAGGTGGTGCCAACAGTATCCGTGCGTTCACCGTCCGCGGCGTGGGGCCGGGTAGCTATATTCCGGGCGCGTCGGCCTATTCCTATATCGACCAAATGGGAGACTTCAAAATCGAAATGAACGCCGAGTATCGCTTCCCCATCGTTTCTATGCTTTCCGGAGCCGTATTCCTGGATGCTGGAAACGTTTGGCTTCTGGATGCAGACGTAAACCGCCCGGGAGGAACGTTCGACATTTCAAGATTCGGCAAAGACCTGGCTTTAGGTACCGGATTGGGCATTCGTTGCGACCTCGATTTCCTCGTATTGCGTTTCGATGTCGGAGTGGGACTTCACGCTCCTTACGACACAGGAAAGAGCGGCTATTACAACATGCCGAAATTCAAAGACAGTCTGGGATACCATTTTGCCGTAGGTTATCCGTTCTAAAACGGGCTGTAGCATGGACGGCCCCTCCTGTTTTCCCAAACAGTTCAAAGGGCTTAAAAAAAGAAGCCGAAAACACGACTTTTTCAAATAAAAAAGCTACTTTTGCAATACAGAACGTAAATATTTAACTTTTTAAACGAACGAATATGAAACCTACACTTTTCTTATTGGCTGCCGGTATGGGCAGCCGTTATGGCGGTTTGAAACAATTGGACGGGCTGGGTCCGAATGGCGAAACCATCATGGACTATTCTATCTATGATGCCATCCGTGCCGGTTTCGGCAAAATTGTCTTCGTCATCCGCAAAGACTTTGAAGAACAATTCCGTACACAAATCCTTTCAAAATACGAAGGAAAGATTCCGGCTGAGTTGGTATTCCAAAGCCTGGACGCACTGCCCGAAGGTTTTACTTGCCCGGAAGGCCGCGTAAAGCCATGGGGTACGAACCATGCCGTATTGATGGGTAAAGATGTCATCAAAGAACCGTTCTGTGTCATCAACTGTGATGACTTCTACGGCCGCGACGCATTCGCCACCATCGGCAAGTTCCTGAGCGAATTGCCGGAAGGCTGCCAAAATACATACGCCATGGTGGGCTTCCGTTGCTGCAATACGCTCAGCGAAAACGGCTCCGTTGCACGTGGTGTCTGCATGTACGACAACCATCATCACTTGAAAGATGTGGTGGAACGTACGGAAATCATGCGTGTGGACGGTCCTATCTGCTACAAAGACGAAGAAGGCAAATGGATTCCGTTGGAAGAGAACGTACCGGTCAGCATGAACATGTGGGGCTTCACTCCCGACTACTTCCAGCATAGCGAAGAATATTTCAAAGAGTTTCTGAGCAATCCGAAGAACATGGAAAACCCGAAAGCCGAGTTCTTCATCCCGCTGATGGTGAATAAGCTCATCAACGAAGGTACCGCTACGGTAGAAGTGCTCGACACTACCAGCAAATGGTTCGGTGTAACATACGCTGCCGACCGTGAAGCCACAGTAGAAAAGATTGCCTCCTTGGTAGCAGCAGGAGAATACCCGGAAAAGCTGTTCTAAACAAGGCTCTTTTATTTCTTTACCTAAAAAAAGAATCCTTCTTGCATGGAGTTCATCCGGCAAGAAGGATTCTTTTTTATATTACCCGCCCTCCATCTGACTGTCACCTAAAGGCAGTCTGTTTTTTTCTGCAAGATAAAGTAAAAAACACAGTATTGTCTTACACAAAAAATCGTAAAATGAAGAAATCAACAATCTGTAAAAGCAAAAAAGCCGACTTCTTGTCTTTCATGCAAAATCAAATCCAAGAAAAAAAGATGCGCAACAAAATCAAAACATCTGCGAACTACCAATCATCCCTGCGTTCCTTTACACATTTCCTCCAAACCAAAGGCTACTGTCGCTCTGTAAGCTTCGAATCTATCACCGAAGAATTAATCGCATCTTACGAAACCTACCTACAACACGAACGCGGTATCACTAAAAACAGCAGTTCCTTTTATATCCGCACATTGCATGCGGCCTATAAAAAAGGAATTGCCATGCTCAATCTGAAACTTCGAGACCCCTTCGGCAACGTCTATACGGGAGTAGACAAAACCCGAAAACGGGCTGTAAACATCGATGTCATCATCAAACTCATGCAATATAAGAAGCTCAATAAAAGTATGGAATTCAGTCGCGATACATTTGTATTTTGCTTTTTCGCACAAGGTATGCCTTTCATAGACTTCGCCAAACTAAAAAAGGAAAATCTGCAAAACGGACGCCTCTCCTATTATCGGAGTAAAACCGGACGCCTGCTCTCTGTCAAGGTAGACAGAATCATGAGAACCATCATCAATAAATACGCCTCTCCCCAATCGGACTTTCTTTTCCCTGTGATGAAAACCACAGAATTCCGACAGTCCGTTTACGACTCAGCCTTACGGACATACAATCTCAATTTAAAAAAGCTATCCGAATTGTTAGGAGAGAAAGCCACGCTCACCTCTTACGTCCCGAGGCATTCATGGGCCTCGGAAGCCTTAAAGCTTCATATCCCGATGCACGTCATCAGCGAGTCTATGGGGCATTCCAATGAAAAGACCACTTCCATCTATCTCACTTCGCTGGACCACCGCAACATTGATGCTGCAACAAGAAAAATATTTGAAAAGGCAAATAGAAGAAGTAAAATAAAGAAACGAATCAGACAGTCTTCAACAGAAACTTCAACGTTCTCCTATTCAGCAATATATCCTCAATATTATTATTCCATCTCTATGCAAGAGGTGGATAAATCCGATGCAAATGTAGATAAAATACTTAAACCCACAAAATAATCGGTCTTTTTTTCTCGAAAAAACAAATGATTTACTAAAAAAACACGAAAGAACAGATTTGGAAGATGGTTCTAAAGCACTATGACTCACATATAATAGATAGGCATACATTCCCTTTTTCCACCTCTTGCATAGAGAGAGAAAAGAATATGATTCTAAAAACAGGAAAGTAGAGAACATATATTTTTTAATTAATTTGTTTTATTATGAAGAAGAAGTTTATTAGTGTTGCGATGTTTTGCGCATTGATTGCCAGTTCCCCGGTTTGGGTCGGCTGCTCAGATTACGATGACGACATTGCCAATCTACAATCGCAAGTAGACGCATTGAAACAAACGGTAGATGTTTCAACCGCAGAAGCCCTGAAAGCCTTGCAAGAAGCTCAAGCCGCCCTACAGGAGGACATCAACGCACTGACAGCAGGCAAAGCCGACGCACAGGCCGTGAAGGACTTACAGGAAACCGTGGCTGCACTCCAAACAGCCATCACAGAGAACGACATCACCAAAATCGGCGAATTGAGTTCTCAGGTCAGCGAACTGATTGCACAGGTCAATGGAATAGAAGGCGACTTGGATAAGACCCAAAGCGACCTTCAGCAACAAAAGACTGAGTTGGAAGGCAAGGTCAACAGCCTGCGCACCGATTTGGAGAAAGCCATTGCCGACAAAGCCGACCAAGCTACCGTGGACAACATCAAGTCTGAATTGGATACGGCCGTAACAAACCTTACAGACGTAGAAAACCGTTTGGTGGAAGTAGAGAAATGGATTAAGAACAACGGGCAGGAATTGGCCAAACTGACTGCAAACGTAAGCCAGATCAACAACCTGATAGCTAAAATCAGTGAAGAAGCGGCTACGACTATTTCCGACCCAGCCATCTTGGCAGCCATCAAGGCATTGCCCACCACGGTAAGTTCACTTACCACCCTGCAACAACAAATCGGCAAGGAAACGGAAGCCGGAAGCATCCTCTACCGTCTAGCCGCCCTCGAAGAATGGAAGAACACTATCGTGACCGAATTACTGACCGGCACGGGATACAGCAGCTTTGCCGACATTTGCCAAGACATCAAAGAGCTGCAAGAAGCATTGACGGGCAGCGGCAGCGAAACGCCGGGCGTAGACCCGAGCGACCCGGGCTTGGTTGAACAATTCAACGCACTGAAAGCCGAAATGGCCAAGTTCGACATGATTCAAAGCGTGGTGTACATCCCGAACCTTACTTCTACCGAAGAAGGAGGCTATTTGTTGAAGTCTTCCGTGCTGAAAGTGTACAACGAAAAGCTCACGACAGCGGACAAATACGAGACGGTGGCACAAGGCATAGCATCCAACAAAATCCAATTCCGTGTGTCTCCGGCCTCTAAAGCCAACGACTTCATAGGAGAAAACGCCAAATATACCTTGACTTTCGACGGCTCGCTAATCAGCAAGAAAAGCTTCTCTAAAGTGAAGACGGCAGGAGCCCCCGTCTTAGTCGACGCAGAATCCGGCATCATCGAATACTCCGTAGAGACAGAGATTGGCGAGAATGAGATTTGGGCCGTTTGCGCCGTCATTAAGGCCGTATACCCACAACCTGCCGAAGGCGAAGAAAGCACGGGAAGCACAAAGGACAACACGGACCTGACCACGACCTATTTCAAGGCAACGAGAGTGACGGACAAGGTGAAAACCATTGAAATCACGAACGACAACAGTTCCGCAACGAGCTTGCCTTACATGAATCCGGACGGCAGCAACAGCATGTTGGACTACAGCAAGAACCGCAAAGTCGTAGGCAAGGCCGAAGATGGTACCATAATCGTGGAAGACATGGTAGGAGAATACGGCGTTCCGACTACGATTTCCTACGAACTGTCCACGTTGACGAACGACGACAAGAGCGACGATAACTGGTTCAAGATCGAAAACGGCCAACTTACATTGCCGAATGCATCGAATGCCATGATCGGACGTAAAGTCACAGTCACCCCCGTGGCCGACTTCGGTTCGTTCCAACTCAAGGCTCCGGCATACAAAGAAGTAACCATCGCACGCCGCGTCGTAGAGCATGACGTACAGGAAACCAAGGAACTGACGTGGAACAAGGATATCCAATTCATTGCCCTGAGCAGCGACGAAATGGACGAAATCATCAAAGCTACCGAACTGTCACGCGGTGACTTCATGGAGCTTATCGATGAAAACGAACCGGCAGACTTGACCAAGTTGTGCCTGATGACCGGTAAAGACATCTTGGAAAAAATGCCTGCAGCAAACGACAAGGTAGCAAACGACAATACGCTGTACATCGTCGTTCCTGCCCAAATGAATACCGGTGATGCCAAGAAACTCGATATCACATTGAAGGAAGAAAACAGCAGTACTACGCGGACCGATTCTTACATTATCCATGTAAACGTCAGCAAGATGCAGTATCCTGTCACTGTGATCGAGAAGAACCCGACCCGTTGGAACCAAGACGGACAGACCATCGAATACACTCCGCAGTTTAAATGGGTAGAGGGCACGACCGACAAGGTAGAAAGCGTGGGCAATACGTTCGATGTAAAAGACTTGTTCGCCGACTATGCCGCATTGAGCAAACAGGCTACAGACTTCGGCTTCAAACTCGTCATCAACGTCAAGAACAATACATCTTTAAAGGGTGTTGACTACAATGCTACCAACCAAATACTTACTTACAATAAATCCACGTTTAACGGTGAAGACGTTGAGTTTGAAATCTACTTGGATTACAACGGTACAAAGATCGGCGCAACCAACTGTAAGATCAGCGTACAAAAGCTGAGCGGAACATGGACGAACCCGACTCAGATGGCCATGAGCGTCACCGATTTGTCTAAGACTTATAACGTGGCTGAAGGTGCCAAATGGGTTGACGTTGCCGGACGCACCATATGGGAAAACGGTGCTAAGGTGAAGATCGGTAAAGACGATAAAGGTAACTGGTTGTCCGACTTCAACAAAGATCCATTCTCGACAGACGTATATGGTATGACAGTACCGTCATTCCATGTCATCGACCCGAAGACCGGAAATACCATCAATGACATATATGTCAATGTAAACAGCTCTACAGGTGAAGTTTCGTTCAAGGACCCTGCAAAACAATCACCATTCGAAGCTGCTTACACGGTAACCATCCGTATCAGTGCCGATTCTCCGTGGGGTGAAATCACGGGCATGAAGGACGACCACGTAGACATGACGTTCACCATTGCAGAAGGTGCAAAACAATAACAAGGAAGAATGTAATCCCGCAAAAAGCCTTACCCATCCGTTTTCTCTCCATCTACGGACGAGGTAAGGAAGGTTGGTCAGAGACGGTCTCCGCGAAGAGGCCGTCTCTTGTATTTATAACGTTACGGACAGCCGCGCCAGATAATCATAATGTTCCCCTTCTTGCAACCGTTCCGCACGGAAACCGTTTTCCTGTGCATAGTAGGCCAAAGTGTCGAAGTCCACATAGAGCCACGGGAAAGGTGCACCTTTCACTCGCTTGTACTGCATCCGAAAATCCAACTCACCGTAGTAACCGGCATTCAGGTCGATGTCCAACGCGCCGTCTTCGTCTTCATAAATATAGCGCAAGTCACTGGAATCCACCAACACGCAACCGCTGGGTGCCAACAGTTGCTTCATGCGACGGAAAAACAAGGGCATGCGTTCCAGCCGCCCGATGATGCCGGAACCGTTCATCAGCATCAGCACCGTATCGTAACATCCTGCGAAAGCCTCGTCGAAGACATCCGCCTCCCAAGCCTGCCTCACCCCGCGCCGACGCATCACATCCACCGACAACGGCGAGATGTCCACCGCCGTCACGTCCAACCCATGCCTTTGCAAGGCCAGGCTGTGGCAGCCAGCCCCGGCACCGACATCCAACACCCGCCCGCGACACAAGCCCAAAGCTTTCCGTTCCAATGGCGGCATATCCTCCTCTTCACGGAACAACGTGCCGACCGGCATCTCGTCTTCGTCAAACTGTGGGGAGAACACCCGCAGGCGACCGGCCCGACCTGTCTCATAATAGTCACGGATGGCCTGCCCCATCGGGTCGCATCCGTCTTCCAACAATCCGTTCTTCATATTTTTATGTCTTGGTGGCGCAAAGATACGACAAATATCCTCGCCGCTATGCTTATTTGCATTATCTTTGCAGTGGATAAGAGACTTTAATGTATCTGTCTGAATGACAGCGTAGAGTGGAGACTAAGAAAGTTGTCAGTAACGATTTAGCGACTGTGTAACTGCGCTGAACTGCTGCGCTTTACATCTCGTCGAACAACTCTATGCAAATATAGCGTTTTTCTTGGAAATAGCAAAATCGACGACTGTGTTTATGCAAAATGCGGACAGAACTTTCCATCCGCATTATTTGATCAGCGTCGCCGCTCCCGTTCTTTTTCATCGGCGCGTTGCATCCGCAGGTTCAGACGCTCGCGCAACTTGTCGAGAAAATAGGTACGGCTCTCGCCCTTGCGTCGTTTGATGTCGGTATAAGCGTCATAAAGACTTCGCGCATCGAGGCGAATGCCGAACAACTCGCCGAAGAATCCGGCCAATTCGTTCATGGCTATCTCCCCGTCGTCGATACGTTTCATCTCGTGCAAGGCGTATATCAACTCGACCAGTTCGACTACAGCTCCCGTCCAACGTCGTTTACAGACATGAGGTTTCGGTGGGTAAATATCGCCGTAGCGATTCAAAATCTCTAATTCCGTGTCGATATATCCGATGACGATATGCAGGAAACGAATTTGAGTACAACTCTCCGGCGTTTCCTCTTTCGATATATAGCCGCATAAAACGTGCAGGCGGATACGCGCATAACGCAGGGTGCGGAAAACGGCTTTGCGATCATCATCCTCGTCGCAGAGGGTACGAAGCGTGTTATCGAAGTCACGGAACAGTTCTTCCGTGACGGCTTGGATGGCGGATTCCACCAGACGATCCGCCGTGATATGATGTGTCATAAATGTTCGTTTTATAAGTAAATAAATCAGTTTCTTCGAGTTTATTGAAGTGGGGGGGGACTCGGAGGAGATTTATTTCTTATAAAGCGAACAGCATCCGGCCATCAAAGCAGATATGGAATAACTATCTCGCTTTTTGTTGGCGGAAAGTCCGCTTGAAATGCTGTTAATAAATTCCTATGGTTGTAAACGGTAGCGGTTATCTGTTCTACATTCCGAATGACTGAAATAAACATTTCGATATTTTGTACTCGGTTTCGTTCATAGAACATGACAGCAGCCATACTGCCAATAACGGCTATCAAGATAATATATCCTATAAGTATTCGATGTTGCAGTAAGAATTTCATTTTTAGAATTCATGTAATATATTTGTTCTTAATCTTTTAACAAAGGTACTTCTGCATGAAAACATAGGCTGTATACATTTTACTCATGATTGTAACAGTATTCCGTATCATACCAAAAAGCGCTTTGCGTTTTTACACACAAAGCGCCCTTATACGAATGAATAATAATGTTTTATTGTATCATCTCGTCTTTTATGATTGTCAATGCTTTCAATGCGGCAGGAAAGCCGATGTAAGGCATACACTGGATAACGGCTGCCGTAATTTTTTCCGGGCTGTTACCGGCCTTCAAATTGGCAAGCAGATGAGAATGGAGTTGCGGTTCTGCCCCGATAACAGTCAGCACACAATAGATCAGCAGTTCACGGGTCGGCGTGTCGAGACCGCTACGGGTCTGGAAATCGCCGAAATGTACCTCTGTTAGAAAACGTGCGACTTTTTCACCCATATCTCCCGGTACATCTTTCAATGCCTCTTTCGTCCGGTCACCATAAAGTGAGTCTTGGATTTCATGCCCTTTCTCGTAACGGTTTTCTTCGGTCACGGTAGCTTGTGATTCCAACGGCACTTTGATGCCCCGTTCCTTAAAAGCCTCTTTCACGGCTCCTAACGCATTCAGCACTTTCGGGAATCCGATAATCGGAGAACACTGGTAAATCGCTTCGCGTAATTCAATAGGTGTTACACCGACATTGAGTGCCGCCCCTGCATGACCTTTCAGTTGGGGTAACTGCTGCATGGTAGCAAGGCATACGCAGGTAATCATTTCACGGGTTTTGATGTCCAGATCTCCCGTGTGGAACACTTCGCCGAAAATATATTTTTGGAGTATGTCCATGATTTCGGGATCGGTTCCTTCTCCATTGAGAGCTTCGCCGCCAAACAAGGCGGTATAGTTCTTTTTGCATAGTTCTATTCTATCCATATCATCCATTTTTTCGGTTGTTTGGGCTTTTGCCGAGAACGAAACGACGACCAGCAATAAGCCGAGAAATACTTTTTTCATTACTTTCAAATATTATTTGTTGAATAAATTGCGGGCATTTTCCGAGAAGAACCGTTCCGAATAAGGCGACAATTCCTTGTCCGCGGTAAATTGTTCACGCATCCGTTGCAGGTTTCCAAGCAATACACCGTCCGGCATATAAGGATAATCCGAGCCGTAGAGAATGTGATCCGGCGAGGTGATTGTCAGTATCATTCTCATGATTTCGGGGCTTGCTCCTCCGGCAAGGTCATAGTACAGACGGGATAGATTACCGTCCCAGTCAATCGAGCCCATAAGTTCCTTTGCCTGCATAGCCGGATGGATAGCCTTCATACGGGGGATCGCCATCGGCAAAAACGACCCACAATGGGGAACTATCATCTTGATGTTCGGATAGCGTACCAACACGTTACGGGAAATCATATTGACAACAGCACGGGTCGTTTCAGCCGGATATTCATAGACCGCAAGCGGGGCGGTGGCTATAATGCCGTCATTGACCGGCGTGGGCTTGTGCGGGTGAATGATTACGACAACATTCCTGCGGTTCAAGACCTCCATCAACGGGTCGAGTGCTTCATCCCCGATATATTGTCCCCGGCTGTTCGTGGCCAGCTTGACGCCATCCGCTCCAAGTGTGTCGAGTGCATAAATCGCCTCTTCGATAGCCGCCTCCACATCGGGCAATGGCAATGCCGCGCAAAACTTGAATTTCCCCGGATAGATCTCTTTCAGTCGGGCACAATACTCGTTGTACTCCCGAATAATCCGTCGGCTCTCCTGCGTATCTCCGAACCACGGTTGCGGAGCGGGCATCGTCAAAACGGAATATTCGATTTCCGCTTTGCGCATGAAAGCGATATGCGATTCCACATCCCACGCGGGAAGCGGAAAGGTCTCCTCCATCGCGGCATCATGTTTTTCCAGCACCGCCATATAGCCGGGCAATATGTTATGGCAATGCACGTCGATAGTCTGTTGTGCCCCGGCCTGCCTCATAAAGAGTATGGACATGAAGATATACAGCATGAATCCCTTTCCCATACCCGTTACTTTTCGTCGTTTACATTGGCGAGCCACTCCGCAAATTGCGCTTTTGCCAGTTTCCCGTTCAAGAGTTTTCCCGTACACCAGTCGATTCCGGGATACGCTTTGCGAAGATTCTTCTCGCAGTTAGCAATACCGCTGCCACCCGAAGTGGCAAAGGGCACGACCTTCTTTCCCGAAAAATCACAGCTCTCCATAAACGTATTGATTATTGTAGGGGCAATGTACCACCAGACGGGGAAACCAACGAATACCACGTCATATTTACCCATATCGGGCATACGGCCTGCTATACGGGGACGAGAGGACGGATCGCGCATCTCCACGGAGCTGCGGCTCGCTCGGTCGTTCCAGTTCAAATCGTCTGCCGTATAAGGCTTTTCCGGTACTATTTCGTACAAATCCGCATTTGTCGCCGCTGCCAATTCCTCGGCTGCCTTTCTCGTCGTACCGCTACAAGAGAAATAGACGACCAAAATCTTTCGACTATTCATACCCTTCATTCATGTGAGCGTGTCAGATCATCGGCATTTCCCACGAGCCTCTCGTATCGACACCGGTATTTTCGGCTGCATTTTCCAAACTTTGTATTTCGTCAGCAGTCAAGGAAACTTTTGCCGCTTGCAAGGCATCCTGTACTTGCGAGGGTTTCGTCACGCCGATAATCGGTGTCGTGCCTTTCGCTATCGCCCATGCCAAAGCGACTTGTGCCGGCGTAATACCGTACTTATCGCCGACTGTACGCATTACGGCAACGAGTTTCTCGATTTGCGGTAACAGCGGATTGTAGGTGTCGCCCCGCTGGCTGCCGGCGGGCAATGGATGCGTGGTATCGTATTTCCCGCTCAACGCACCTTGCTCCAATACCATGTAGGCCCAGAAGTCGATGCCGTTCTCCTTGCAATAATCCAGAATACCGGCCTTTTCCGACGAGCGATAGAGCAGGCTGTAATGGTTCTGCACGGCAGAGATATGTACTCCTTCTTTCGAGAGAATCTCCTCCGCACGTTTGATTTGCGCGAGGTTGTGGTTGGAAACACCGATTCGCTTTACCTTGCCGCTTTTTACCAACGGGATAAGGTAAGGTGTCCATTTCTCCACGTCGGCCGGATTGTGTATCCAGTAGATGTCGATGTAATCGGTGGCGAAGCGTTCGAGGCTTCCTGCCAGCATATCTGCTACCGGGTTCTCCGTGTCGCCCGCAATCTGCGGTGTGAACTTGGTCGAGATAAACACATCCTCCCGCTTGCAGTTCTTCGTAAATGCAGAAAGCAGCGTTTCCGAAGCTCCCATGCCGTACACCACGGCGGAATCCCAGAGGTTCAGTCCGTTTGCCATCGCCTCGTCGAATACGGGTTTCAGTTCTTCCACTCCGAGATTGTTCCCGAATACTTGGTCGCCTCCGGCGAATCCTGCACCCCACGACCATGTTCCTAATGCTATTGACGGTTGATTTTTCATTTTATATTCCTCCTTTGATTTTAATTGTTATTTGGTTGATTTAACGTATGAAGTTTGTCATCGTATGCTGCTCGTGGACAGGAAATCCGATTCCGTGTTTACGACCCAGCGCGATACATTTCAGCAGCCATGCCATGTTCCGCGCAAGGGTGCGCATGGTTTGCAGCCCTTCCGTATCCCGGTGAATCTCCTCCGGCGTATTCCCGTGTACTATATTCCAATACTGCGACGGCACGATGGGCATATTGCAGTCCGTCATGTATTTGTTTATCTGGTCGAGTGCTGCTGTCGCACCGCTGCGGCGGCAGGTGGCTATCGCTGCGGCAGGTTTACCGGCAAAGTGGTCGCCGTTGAACTCGTCGATGAAAAATACCCGATCCAGAAACTAAGTCATCGCACCGCTCGCCGCCGCGTAATGGACGGGTGAGCCGAACACGAACCCGTCGTAATCGTCCATCATTTTCACGAACTCATTGACCTTGTCATTGCGGAAACAGCTCCGTTTGCCCACACACGCCCCACATCCGATACACCCGGCTACGGGCTGGTTGCCGACCCAGAACGTGGTGGAATCTATGCCTTCACTCTTCAGCGTATCGGCAATTTCGGATAAGGCGGTAGATACACACCCGTCCTTGTGTGGGCTGCCGTTTAACAATAATACTTTAAGCGTCTCCATCCGGCCTCCTTGTTACTTATTCATGTCAGGCAAAAGAACACCTCCGACACCTACATTTTCCGGCTCGTTCTCTTTGATGAATACAAAGATGGCCTGCTGGGGCAGTCCGGTAAGGCGGGAAGTAGATTCCGTAATTTCTTTCACTAATTGAGCTTTCTTCTCCTTGCTCATTTTTACCAATTCCATTGTTATCGACGGCATGATTTTTCTGATTTTATTTGTTCAACTTAAATTTTACTTGTCTGTAATCGGGTACTTATTTAACTTGCTCCTCACGGTATTTTTTACCGGGCAGGGTACATTTACAGATCATTTCACCTGTTTTCAGGTAAGAGTAGGTAGGCATCTCGAAGAGAACGGGTTTCAGTTTGTTGTAATCCACCTTATCGTTCTCGTTGAGCATAGCTTCCTCCACATACGTGTCGGAGATTTTGCAAATGAAGTTGTCGAACGTCTCCGTCTCGTAATTGTCCACGACTTCGCACTCCATTACCAACGGGCTGTCCTCGATAACGGGAGTACCCGCCTCGCCGGAATACCATGCGAAAACCCGCGATTTATCGACTTTTGCTCCGCTTGTGATTCCCACATAATCCGCACGAGGGAGCAGAGCCTCGTCCACGACATTTACCGAAAGACGCCCGGTCGTTTTCACGCCTTGATTGGTATGATGCGCCTTGTGCAGACTTACCATGATACGGTCATGACCGATAATTCCGACATGGCCGGCCAGCAGCCATGCGGGTTTGTTCTCTATCATCGTCCCCACAACGACTGCCGGTGTGGGATAAAGGGCCAATACCGACCCGACATTCTTTTTCATATTTCTTTCTTTTAATATTACTCTGTTTTTGAATACATTGCAAAGATACCGCACGTCTTGGAGAATCGCTGTATATATATTACGGATGAAAGTAACAGTATTACGGAACGTGCAAATCATGTTTATCCAAACAATTACAGCGTAAACCTGACGACTTACGCTGTAATTGTTTCACATGGGTATATCCATATTATTTCACGGCTTCGGCATACTCTTCGTCCGTTACCGGATCGAACCATGCATTGCTGTTGGTCTGCGGGTTACATTCGATAGCCAGATGAGAAAACCAACTGTCGGGGGCTGCTCCATGCCAATGCACCACGTCCGGAGCGATCTCGACGACATCGCCTGCTTTGAGCCGACGGGCCGGTTTTCCCTTTTCCTGATAGTATCCCTCGCCTCCGACACAGATGAGAAGTTGCCCTCCCGTATGGCTATGCCAGTTGTTGCGACATCCCGGCTCGAAAGTCACGTTCGATACCGGTACATTAAGTTCCTTCATTGAGGTCAGCGGAGCCAGCCATGACCGGCCGCTGAAATATTGTTCGTATGCGACATTGGATTTTCCCGTGGGGAATGCACTGATTTCAGGTACTTCTGTTTTCATGCTTTTAGCATTGTTACAACCGGCAGCCAATATGGTAACTGCTACGGCTACAAATAATTGTAAGATTTTCATAGGGTCAGTTTTTTGTTGTCACTCCAATTTCAGATAACCATTCCGCTACACGGCTTTCCGCTTGGGAAAGAGCCCCCGATGTCAGCAACAGGCTTTCCGTGTAAGTCGCGTCGGGACAATGTTTCCGGGCGTCACTGACCGAAGTCGATATTCCACTGCTTCCGCTGGTTGCGAACAATGCGATGCGCTTGCCTGCAAGTTTTGCCGCGTGTTCATGCAAGAAGGTCTGCATCGGCGTTGCCATGTGGCTATACCAGATAGGATAACCGATAAAAATAATGTCATACTCCTCGAAACTCTCGACCGAGGTTTTCACCGGTGGAAAATTTCCCGCCTCGATAGCCGCTTGTTCCTGTTGCGAACGCTCCAACATGGCATTGTAATCCGTGTCGTAGGGCGTTTCGGGCTCCACTTCGATAAAATCGCAGCCGAGTGCCGTTCCGATTCGCCGCGCTATACCTTCCGTATTGCTCGTGCGTGAACAGTAAAGCACCAGATAACGCCCGTCATTATTCGGTGTTTCATCTTCATCATTATCGTTTCCCGGTGTTTCGGGTTGTTCGGTGGCAGAGCCTTCCGGTTCGATAGGATCTCCGCTACAAGCTGTCGCAGTCAAAGCGAGCAGCAGAAAAGGGAAAAATAGTAACTTTCTCATCGTTCTAAAAATTAAATGTTCATATTATTTTGATTTCTCTGCGGCAAAGGTAGGGCGTTTCGACTGCTCCCGCTGTATCCCGATTACGGATTGAAGTAACAGTATTACGGATTATAAAATCGGGATATAAAACACTTGTAATGAATAGGATGTAGTCAAAACGGCTGTTCTGTATACATATTACGGATATTTGTAACCGTATTCCGGTTTTCATATCGGAAGGTGTCGGATATTTATATGGAATCCTTATTTTTGCACAAAACAAAATGATAATTGCTATGGAAGAAGTAATAAAGGTCGATACAATCGATCAATATAATAAGTTATTCGGATTGGAAACTTTGCATCCTTTGGTTGCCGTTGTCGATTTATCGAAAGCTCCGGTATGGCCGGAACATTTCCGGTTCAATTATGGTGTTTATTGTATTTATCTGAAAGATGCAAAGTGCGGGACAATCCGTTACGGACGTCAGACTTACGACTATCAGGAGGGAAGTGTTATCGCTTTCGCCCCCGGACAAATAGCCAATGTCGATATGGAACGGGGCATGAAACCTTCGGGATTGGGATTGCTTTTTCATCCCGACTTGATTCGGGGAACGGCTTTAGGGCGCGAAATCAAACAATATTCGTTTTTTTCCTACGACTCGAACGAAGCACTCCATCTTTCCGAGCGGGAACGCACTATTTTCACGGATTGCCTCGATAAGATCGGTCTTGAGTTGGAACACTCCATCGACAAGCACTCCAAACGGTTGATTGCAACCAATATCGAATTGCTGCTCGATTACTGTATGCGGTTCTATGACCGACAGTTCGAGACCCGTTCAACGGTAAACCACGATATACTGGTACGGTTCGAGCGTCTGATGGACGAGTATTTCCAAGATGAACGCTTGCGGCAAAACGGATTGCCGTCAGTCAAATATTTTGCGGACAAGGTTTGTTTGTCACCCAATTATTTCGGGGATTTGGTAAAAAAAGAATCAGGTAAGACAGCGCAGGAGTATATTCAGGATAAAATAATAGATGTCGCCAAAGAGCAGATCTTAGGAACAAACAAAACGATCAGCGAAATCGCGTTCGACATGGGATTCCAATACTCCCAGCATTTCAATCGCGTATTCAAGCGGAGCGTGGGATACACTCCGGCAGAATATCGGAGGATGCAGGCATAATCATGGGAATGACTTTGGATATGGTTAGTATGGAAACGATTGATTTATTCAATCGTTTTTTCAAAATAGACGGTACGCTTTATCCGCACGTAAGCGTTATGGATATTACCGCACAACGGGCGTATATGCGTATTCCATTGCGGATAGGATTCTATGCTATCGCTCTTACTGCATATCGACAGGAACATATTGTGTATGGGAGAACGAATTGCGATTATTCAGACAGTACGTTACTCTTTTTTGCACCCGGAGATGTTTTTCATATCGACCATCCGGACTTCTTATCGAATATCACATTATTAGTATTTCTGTTACAAAGTTATTCTTTTTATGCGTGACTGTCAGATTAAGTCTTGACTAATTCAATTCAAGCAACCATAGCCCATAATTTGCTGAGTTTGGGCTATTACTAATTTTAGCAAAATAAAGATACAGTCTTTTTGTATATAGAATAGGGGGGGTGGTAGTAATGAACCGCAAAACATTAAAATTAAGGCGGAAACCAAATTGCACCTATATTTAACTTTCTCATCTTAAATTATATGCAAATACTTATCGGATTTTTTTGAAAAAAGTAGTACTTTTACAAATCCAAATATAATGTTATAAAAAAATAAGAATATGATGTACGAGGCTGGTTCTTTATGGAATAAATGGGATTTACATATCCATACTGACGCATCAGATGGGAAAGGCTCTTGCCAAGACATATTAAAAGAAGCTGCTGCAAAAGAGCTCAAATGTATAGCAATTACAGATCATCACACAGTTGCTAATGTTGATCTTATGAAAGAATTAGCTGTGCCAACGAACATCTCTGTCATTGCTGGCGTTGAATTTCGCACGGAATATGGAAAGGCCTCCGTACATATGATTGGGCTTTTTCCTGATGAACATAACGGAGTAAAACTTGATGCTGAGTTTTTGAAAGAGAATGTGTTGAATCCGTTAGGGATTACTCGTACTAAGATGATACAAAAAGGTAAGGAATGCCTAAAGAAAGAGGGGTTGCCTGACGATTCATATTTTAAGGAAGGAATGTTTCAAGTTCAAGTAGATTTCAAACATGCCGCAAATCTCATTCATCAATATGGTGGTCTAGTAACTGTACATGCTGGTTCTAAATCTAATAGCATAGATGTGGAAATGAAACATGAGGGAAAGGCGGATAAGAATGTATCAATTGAAGATTCTCTAGGACCAGTAAAAGAAGAATTATTCAAAGAAGGATATATTGATATTTGTGATTTGACCAAACCGAAAGAGGCGACCTTTTATCAGAAAGTATTTAGAAAACCTTCTATTACGACATCAAATGCCCATGAAGTAAATGAAGTTGGTTCAAATGCTTGTTGGATAAAAGCAGACTTAACTTTTGAAGGATTAAGACAGATATTGGTAGAACCTGAGCGTATATCGTTCGATGAGCCCAATATTTTAAATCGAATTAGAAAGAATCCTGATAAATTTATACATAGTTTAGAGGTGCGTCGTACATCCAATGCTACGATGTCAGAAATCTGGTTTAATAATATTCAGATACCGCTTAATCCTGGCTTAGTAGCGATTATCGGTAATAAGGGAAGTGGTAAGAGTGCGCTTACTGATATTATTGCATTATGTGCTGATACCTCTAATCAGAACTGGGCATTTCTTACCCCTACAAAATTCAGAATGACAAAACCTTATAATCGTTCTAAACAAACGGAAGCTGTAATTCAATGGATAGATGGTTCACATTCTGCTATCAAGACATTGGATATGTCTTCAGATGCGACACAACCAGAACGGGTAAAGTATATACCTCAAAATTTTCTTGAAACACTTTGTACCACAGAAGACGACCACGAATTTGAAAGTGAACTAAAGACGATAATATTTCAATATTTAGACCCTGCGCAAAGGTTCGGCTTTAATGACTTAGATAGTATAATAAATTATTTGACAAGAGAGAATAGTGCTTCATGCCATGAAATACAATCTCGTATTAAAGCTATCAATGCTGACATTATCGAAAAAGAAGCCATGCTTATTCCTACATATAAGAGTAAACTTGCGAATGAGCTAAAATATAAACAGGAGCAATTGAGTAATGCACAGTCAGCTAAACCAAAAGAAGTGGCAAAACCTTCGCTAGAAGGTAATCCTGATGCAAAAAAAGCAAAAGAAGACATTGAGCGGATTCAAGAAAATTGCAAACAAATAGCAGTTTCATTGCATAAGTTGTACGAAGAGCGAGAGATTATTGTCAAGGCAATACAAGATATTAATGCTAGTAAAGAACGTTTAGACCGTCTCAATTCTCAGATAGAGTCTGTAAAGCTAGAACTACAAAGCCTATATGAGAGAAATAATTTGAATATAGAATCCGTAATAAACATTTTGTATCATCCTGAAATAATAGAATCAAAAGTTGAAGAATTATCAAAACGTTTGGCTTTCTTAGATGAACAATTAGACGAAGCTAATACTGAAAGTTTGAATTATCAGTATAAAAATGCGTTACAACAATTAGAAGATGCAAAGAAGCTGTTAAGTGCCCCAGAACTAGAATATCAAAAGTATCTAAAAGAGAAATTGGATTGGGAGAAAATGTTAGAAAATATAATTGGCACTTCAGAGAAGGATGGAACAATAAAAAATCTTCAAGCACGGATCGATTATATTGAACATCAGTTAGCAGGAGAGCTTTCTACAAGGTTAGACCTTCGCAGACAGTATGTCAATGAATTGATGCAAAAGAAGCGCCAAGTCCTTGACACTTATAATAGTCTTTTCGCTCCCATAGTGAAATTCATTCAAGACTATCATGAGGAATTAAAAGACTACCCTATAGAATTTGACTCAACTTTTGCTATTAAGAATTTTGAAGAAAAATTGTTTGATTATGTCAGCCAGCAAGCTGCTGGTTCATATTACGGGAAAGAACAAGGATTATCTAGAATAAAAGATAACATAGACAGTGTTGATGTATCTAGTGTTCAATCTATAGTGGATTTCGCTTGTCTTATTAATGATGATTTACTATTTGACAAGCGTGATGGTCAGAATATGGAGCGAATAGTTGAGGCTCAATTAAAAAAGGGTCATACCAAACAAGAACTATACGATTTTATATATGGAATGGATTATGTGATTCCTTTCTTCCAATTAAAGATGAATAGTAAACCCCTATCTTCGCTATCACCAGGAGAGCGAGGAGCTTTACTTCTTTTATTGTATCTCTTCATTGACATGGATGATAAACCATTAATCATAGATCAGCCAGAAGAGAACCTTGATAATGAAAGTGTTTTCAAGTATTTAGTACACTTCATTAAGACTGCTAAGAAAAAACGTCAAATTATTATGGTTACACATAATCCTAATCTTGCCGTAGTGTGCGATGCTGATCAAATTATTCAAATGAAGATAGATAAACTAAGGGGTAATGAGGTTACTTATGTGTCCGGTGCAATAGAGAATCCAAAGATGAATAAAATAATTGTTGATATTCTTAAAGGTACATATCCTGCATTTCATAATAGGGATTGTAAATATTTTGACAAGACTGTGTGAATAAATCTATAGAGTGGTAATTGCTGAATATTTATGGATCATCTTTATACGAGGGTATGTTTCTCAAAAAATAATATTATCTTTGCAGCAGGAAAAGGCGTTCTTTTGAATTACTGCAAAACGAGGTGAAACACAGAATTTCGCTGGTTTCTAAATCGTTGCCTATTAAGCTGAAATGTTTTGCAAGTGCTTGAATTTTAGCAAGAAAGAAGATCTGCTATGTCTTAAACAATGCCACGTTACGTTTTTCTCGATACCGCATCTCTTCGCTATGGCCTTAATGCTGTTCTTGCAGTTATCGTAACACGGAA
>ERZ773136.58-NODE-58-length-118098-cov-7.691723_pt1 | contig 118098 bp, 108 predicted proteins | sample MGYA00580855_ERZ773136 | MGnify/ENA primary metagenome ERZ773136 (study PRJEB29015, sample SAMEA2737860) | human gut metagenome | biome: human gut; feature: human-associated habitat; material: faeces | place: China | collected 2012 ... | reverse complement strand
ATATATCGGCATTTACCAACTTATGAAAAGATAATCAGAAATTTAGTAAGTTTTTATAAGTAGAAAAAAATGTATCGGAAAATCAAGGAAAGTGGTATAATCATTGCATGAGCAGGACAAAGCTGCGTATACTATTTTTAGAATTTGAATATGAAGTTTTATGCAGATTGCAGGCAGAAAGTGAGGCAGTTATGGGACTGATTAATAAAGAAAAAGTACTGCGTGGTGTGGGAAAAGCCGTAGATGCAGCCAATAATGCAGCAGATAAAGTGCATGATTATGCAAAGGAAAAAGAACTGGATAAAAAAGCGGAAGAAGCGGTTCACAAAACAGAGAATTTTATCAGGGAAAATGAAATTGATAAAAAGGTTATCAATGCCGGAAAAACGCTGGAAAACGGTGTAATCAGCGTAGGAGAGAAACTGGAAGAAACATTTAATAAACTGTTTTAAAAATAAAAATCAGGGGAACTTTAAGAGATTCCCCTGAAATTTTTTACAGACGTATATTTATGCGCAAAATGGTCTCAGTAATGTTTCAAGCTCATCGGTGCTGTGGTCATTTCGTACGACGCGAAGTGTCATGACACGACGCGGATCCATACTTAAAATGCCAAGCATTGATTTTGCATCGAAGAAATAACTTCCCATACAAATGTCAAAATAACCGTCAAGCGTGTTAATTGTGTTTACGAATTTTACCGCATTGTCTGTTGTTTTTAAAAGAATATGGTACGTTAAAGTGTTCTTGTCTGAGTTCATTTCCTTACCTCCTTCAATGTTGAGAAGCGAACTGATTTCGTAAAGTTCTAAGTAACAGAACTTTTTATTTATATACTTATCATGCCCAAATGTCAAATAAAATCTACAAAGTATTAAAAAAAGTACATTGCAGATTTTTAAAAAGCAGGCTATTATGAAAAAATGTAAAAAAGAATACATCGGAATGGAGTACAAAATGATTAAAAAAGAGATTAATGAAATTAAATCACAATATACATTGGAAGAGTGTGGTATTTTAAGATTGTGTGGCTGTTATGTCAACGGTGACAAAGAAAAAGTGGCACGGTTTAACCAGACGTTTTTAAATCTGCCGGAGGAAGAAAAACATAAATACTTCGATATTTTTAGAAAGACATTGTCGGGAACACCGGGCAAGAATCTTTTGGATATGCGTTTTACCATGGATTCCTATGCAGACGGCGGCGCGAGAACCTTTTTATATCAGCTGCGCGACAGCGAATTAAAAGATGATGCCCTGCTTGAAAAATTTTATGATAAAGTCATTGAATCATACAGTCATCCGGGAAATTATCTGATTCTGCTGATTAATCAGGTGTATGACGTGCCGGGACGGACCAGTGACGGCATTGACATGGAAGATGCATCAGATGAGGTGTACAGCTATCTGCTGTGCAGTATCTGTCATGTATCGCTTTCAAAACCGGGACTGGGATATTTTGAAGAAGATCATGCCTTTCATGACCAGCAGCAAAATCATATGGTGGATTTGCCGGATATCGGATTTTTATTTCCAGCATTTAATAACAGGAGTGAAGACGGGGAAGGCGTGTTATATTATTCAAAGGATGCCAATGCGTTTGAACAGCTGTTTCTGGCACAGGTTTTAAACTGTGAAGTGCCGCTTTCTGCAGGCAGCCAGAAGGAGAATTTTCAGGTGCTGGTAGAAGAAACACTGGGCGAAGAATGTAATTATGAAACAATTAAAAATATTCATGAGAATCTTAATGAGATGATTCAGGAACAGAAAGGAAATCCTGAACCGGTGACAATTGATAAGACCGAGATGCGGGATTTGCTGGAAAAAAGCGGTGTAAAAGAAGAACGTTTACAGGATTTTGAGGAACATTTTGAGCAGGCGATAGGAGAAAATACACGGCTGATGGCAGCAAACATTGCGGAAACACGCAAGTTTGAGGTAAAGACACCCGATGTTGTGGTAAAGGTCAATCCTGAAAGAACCGACCTGGTTGAAACCATGGAAATCGAAGGAAAGCAGTACCTGGTCATTCAGATTGACGAGCATCTGGAAGTCAATGGGATTTCAGTCAATCCAGAAACAGGAGAGGTGCAGTATAACGAATAATATAAAAGACAGAAAGGGGCAGATACAGCAATGAAAGAGCGGGTTACGCAGCGTTTTTTAAAATATGTGGCAGTAGATACGCAGTCCGATGAGGCTTCAGACACGTTTCCGAGTACAGAAAAGCAGAAGGTACTTGCAAAAATGCTAGTGGAGGAATTACGCCGGATGGGCGTGCCGCAGGTAGAAATTGACGAACAGTACGGTTATGTCTATGCAAAGATTTTATCCAACAGACCAGATGGAGAAAAAGTGCCGGTGCTTGGATTTATTGCACATATGGATACTTCTCCCGAAGTATCGGGAGCGGATGTAAAACCGCAGATTATCCGTCAGTATGACGGCAAAGACATCGTGTTAAATAAAGACAAAAATATTGTCTTATCGGTGGAAGAATTTCCGGAGCTTGTGCAGTATACCGGACAAACGCTGATTACGACAGACGGTACAACACTGCTTGGCGCAGACGATAAAGCCGGTGTGGCAGAGATTATGACGATGGCAGAACAGCTGTGCAGCCATCCGGAGATTGTACACGGGGATATTGCCATTGCATTTACCCCCGATGAAGAAGTGGGCGGCGGCATGGACCATTTTGATGTGGGACGGTTCGGTGCAGACTATGCCTATACTGTTGACGGCGGGGCGCTCGGCGAGCTGGAATATGAGAACTTCAATGCGGCGAAGGCAGTGATTCATGTAACAGGAAGAAGCGTTCATCCGGGAGATGCCAAGGATAAGATGAAAAATGCCGCAGTTATGGCAATGGAATTTCACAGTGAACTGCCAAAGCAGGCATGTCCTGAACGTACAAGCGGCTATGAGGGCTTTTTCCATCTGACCGACATGCACGGCAGTGTGGAAGCGGCACAGTTATCGTATATTATCCGTGACCATGACCGTGAAAAGTTTGAAAAGAAAAAGCAGCTGGTGGAAAGCCTTTGCAGTAAACTGAATGAAAGACATGGTGGAGCGTTTTTTGCGGCAGAAATCACGGACCAGTATTACAATATGAAAGAAAAAATTGAACCGTATCTGTTTTTAATAGAAAATGTAAAGACATGTATGAAAAAGCTGGACATTGAACCGCATATCCAGCCGATACGGGGCGGAACAGACGGCGCAAGACTTTCCTTTATGGGCATTCCGTGTCCGAATCTGTGCGCAGGTGGTCACAATTTTCACGGACGGTATGAATACTGTTGTGTAGAATCTATGGAAAAAATCACGCAGCTTCTTATATTGCTGGCACAAAAATAGGAATTTAGAACCAAAAGCCCGCAGGCAGATTTGAAAAGAATCTGTCTGCCTTTTTTTGTTTGTCCGTTTTTGGCATACGAAATGCACAAAAAAATGTCAAAAAATTGACAAAATAAACATAAACATATTAAAAATACACAAAAATGAAAGACAACACCAAAGTATCATTGACTAAATGCCAATAAAGTGTTACTTTAATAAAGAACTTAGATAAAATGTTTATGCAAAAGTATTTCAAAAAACTCCTGAAAATATTGTAATGTGGATTTTGCATAAGCATTTTTTTAAGTGGAATATAGAATGTATTGGGATTATCTGTGGCTGGGCGCAGATAAGAAAGGAGTGCTATGAGAAGAAGCTTGAAGAAAATGATGGCTGTCGGACTTACGGCTGCGATGACAGTCGGTTCTATCAGTTTTCAGGGGCTGTCAGCAAATGCAGCGGGACTGCCGACAACCGACGGACATAACAAATATGTCAACAGTGGAGTCTTTAATGTGATTTCTGATGATAGTTTTGGTACAAAGGAATTGGAGAACCCTTTATTTGACAAGACAACGGGAAGCAGTGACATCAGTAATTTACAGGTTCCAACACTGGCATATGACGATACAAGCATCGCACTTGTATGGGATAAGCCGGAAAAATATGATAATGTAGCAGATTATAACGTTTACGTCAACGGCACACTTGATGGAACAGCAAGAAAGAATTATGAAGAAAATGCCAAATGGGCAGATACATATATGAAATCCTTCTATGAATATTATGAAACCAATAGTGACGTAGATATGGTAAATGTGGATATTCATTCTTATCGTGCAACAGGTCTTACACCTGACACAGAGTATACCTTTAAGGTTGTTGCAGTTGATAAGGATGGAAAAGAACTCGGAACGGCAAAGGAAATCAGTCAGAAAACGACAGTTAAGCCGGAGGAGTTTAACATTTTAGATTATGGTGCAGTGGCAACAGAAGGTTACACTTCTTATAATGATGAAGTCAATGCACTCGTAGAAAAGAATACAAAAGCAATCCAGGCAGCAATTGATGCCTGTACACCGGGCGGAAAGGTTGTGATTCCGCAGGCTGAGGACGGAAAGGTCTTTGTATCCGGTGCACTTTGGTTAAAGAGTGACATTACAGTAGAATTAGACGGTACACTCTGGGCATCACCAAACAGTGACCATTTTGAAATCGGTTTCTTAATGTATCCGTTCTACACCGATACAAGAGGCTGGGGCTTACTGAATGCCACAAGTGCCGATGAAAATGCTCCGCTCGAGAATATCCGTATTACCGGTAACGGTACACTTTACGGCAACGGCTGGAAGTATGGTGCAGGCGATAAAATGTATGAAGACGGTTACACCTCCAATACCGGTGTAAATACGCAGGCAGGTGATCCGTCAGATACAGAAAACTATGGTCTGCCAAGATACATGGGCGGCAGTAATACAAAGGTTTATTACTATGGTATCCAGGCTGCCGATTCTGCAAAGAAATATCTTACCAACCTCACAAACGAAGACGGTTCAAGAAAGTATTCCGATGAACTGATTGATTCGCTGTCAGGCTATATTGAAAAAGATCTGGCAGATAACGGTAAGGTTGATAAAAACGGAAAGGATAAATTTATCGATGTAGAAACGGGAAATAATGCAGGTATTGAAAAGGCAGATATTACCAATGCTTATGCGACACGTTCCAGCCTGTTAATTATGAGAAATGTCAGCAACGTTTATGTAGGTGACATTACTGTTGAAAATCCGGCAAACCACTCTGTTAATATTCTGGATTCCAGAAATATTTCAACAGAAAATGTCAAGGTATTCTCTTATGACGGCAACAACGGTGACGGACTTGGATTTGGCTGTTCACAGAATGTAATCTGCTGGAACAACTTCACAGATACAGGTGATGATAACTTAGGTTTCGGTGCATCTGTTGGTGAAGGCGCAAGAGACAGCGATATTCAGACCAATTCAGAAATCTGGATGTTTAATAACTTCCTTCGTGAAGGTCACGGTGGTCTGGCAGCAGGTTCACACACAGGAAACGGTATTCAGGACGTATTATTTGAAGATACCGTCATGAACCACATTGATATGGCATTCCGTTTCAAATCTGCACCGACGAACGGTGGTTTTATTGCCAACATTACAATGCGTGACTGCGCAGTTGCAGATACACAGCAGGCATGGGTACTTACAACAAGCTACAGTGACCCAAACAGTGCATCTACAACAGAATTTGCAGAAATCGGAAAATTCTACAACTTTGCATCGTACAATGTGTCCGTATACGGCGTACAGTATAATACCGTACAGGTACTTGCAGATGTTGATCCGGTCAGCAATCCACAGAAACCATGGCATACACACAGCCACTTATACTTCCAGGATATTACCTTTGGTAATGTCGGAACAAATGGCGGCTTTAAGAATAAGAACGGCTGGGAATCATTAATCGGCTGTGAAAATTCAGTATTCTATAACTTTAAGACCGTATCTTATGCAAAGAAGGCAGTAGATAAAAAGACGGATAAGACATGGAATAATATGCAGTATTGCAAAGACATTGTATTCCAGGGTACAACATGGGATTCAGTCAACAACTGCACCGATAAGATGCAGAACATGATGTCAGGTATTACTGTAAAGGATTCAACCGTAAAGGCAGAAGTTGTTCCGGCTGTTACAGAACCGGATTCAGGTTCTACGGGTGGAGAAGGTGAAGAAACAACCGTTAAGGCAGCATGGGATGCAGCGGCAATCGCAGCAGCTACAACAACTGCCAACGGACTGACAGCACATGCAGATGCCAATGATGCAAACGGCGGCTGGAAGACTGCAACAGTAACAGAAGCCGATACAACAGGTGAAGGTGCTGTATGGCAGGTCGGAACAGAATATGTTGCAGCCGGTAAGACGAAGGCAATGGATTCAGACGGTAAAACACAGTCTAAGGGAACAATTCCGGTATCAGGATGCTTCCTTACATATGAAGCTGCAGAAGACGGCGTATTAAGCATTGACCAGAAGACGCTTGCAACCAAGAGATTTTATGTAGTGGATTCAGATGGTAAAGTTGTTGTAGACTATCAGAATACCAATGAAAAGGATACAGCAGCAAAATATGAAACATTAACTGCACAGGTACAGGCTGGAAAGACCTATTACATTTATGCAAACGGCGCAACAGCAAATATTTTAAAGATTACATTTGCTACAAAGACAGCCGGTACAGCAGCGCAGACAGCAGTACAGGCACAGACCGCCAAGGCTTCTGACGGACGTCAGGTAAAGCTTTCATGGAATGCGGTTGAGAATGGAGCAGAAGAAGTATTCTACGGTGTAGATACTTATGTAGATGGTGAAAAGGTTGATATTACAGATGGTATTACAGGAACAGAAACCATTATGGACAGATTATCATCCGGTGTAACTTATACATTTAAAGTATATGTAAGTGAAAAAGGTGACAATGCAAACAGCATGAGTGTTACAGGACAGAATAAAACATTACTCGGCGAAGTAACTGTTACTGTAGACGGTGAAAAAGATACAGCAGATATTGAAGCACCGGAAAATGTGACATCAGAACTTGCAAGTGCAGTTTATACACATGCACAGGGAACATGGACAGCAATCAGTTCAAGTGATGCAAGAATCAGAGGTTATAAGATTTACGCAAACGGAAAGCTTGTCAATACAGTTTATAACTATCAGATTCCGAAATTTGCAACGGCAGAAACCGTATCAAAGCAGATTGGCAGACTGACACCGGGTACAGAAAATACCGTTGAAATCGTTGCATTTACAGATGCAGAGGTTGAATACAAGTACCCACAGGCACAGATTACAACACTTGGCAGCTATGATTACAAAGCGCCGGTATTCGCAGAAAATGCAAAAGTAACGGCAGAAGTAAAGGATAACGATGTTGTTCTTACATGGACAGCAGCAACAGATGACACCGCAGTCGGCGGATACCGTGTATATGTTGACGGAACACCGGTTGTACCGGAAGGTAAGGACTTCAATCCGGTAAACGGCGATTATACAACGGCTGAAACAACTTATACAGTAACAGGTCTTGATTTAACAAAAGACCATACATTTACAATTCAGGCAGGCGATACATGGTGGAAAGCCGCACAGACTATGGGAACATATGATAAGATGGCAGGCTTTAACTGGACCGTAGAGGGCATCAGCACAACACTGAGTGCCAGATATGAGTCGGATTCTGCTGTAACAGATGCTTCCGGTGCAAATATAGCGGTTGCAGTAAAGGCAGATGCAGGTGTAATTCCATCAGGAAGCCAGCTGAAAGTAACAGCATTGGGAGAAGGAAATGCATATGATGCAGTAAAGAAATCTTTTGACAATAAGAAGTTCTCACTGCTGGATATCAGACTGCTGGATACAGAAGGAAATGTCATTCAGCCGGATGGAACAGTTACAGTTACGATTTCAGTTCCAAATGGTTATGACTCTGCAAAAACAAAAGTATTCTATGTTGCAGAGGATGGAAGCATGGAAGATGTAAATGCAGTTTATGCAGATGGTAAAATGACATTTACAGTGGCTCATTTTAGCAATTATGTAATTGTGGATGAAACAGTAGTCAAGGATAATGACAATTCAAACACTGGTGATGACAACCAGAATAATGGTGGACAGAATAACGGAAACCAGAACGGTGGCAATCAGAACAACGGTGGACAGAATAACGGAAACCAGAATGGTGGCAATCAGAACAACGGTGGACAGAATAACGGAAACCAGAGCGGTGATAACCAGAATAATGGTGGACAGAATAACGCAGACCAGAACAGCAATAATCAGAATAACAGCCAGAATGGCGGAGCAGTATCAGATCATACAGATACAGGCGTAAAGACAGGAGATTCTTTTGCAATGTGGTTCTATGTAATTCTGATGGCAGCTGCAGCAGGTTTTGCAGGATGCCTTGTTATGAAGAAAAAGAAACTTGAAAAATAAAGAGCAGAAAATTGTATAATTAAAAGGCAGGGACACCGCATAGCTTGTGTTCCTGCCTTTTGCTGTATGATGTTAAAACTTATAGCTGTGGGCTTTGCCCCGACAGCATTATAAAGCGGTTGTATAAATAGCAACCATGTCTTCAACAGACAGGTGTTTTACTTTTCCGGCATTGTGGTGGGTGGAAATGTCACATTTTTCAGCCATAGTGCGAATCTGCTCCGGTGTCGGGGTAACGCCGAGTTCGGATAAAGAAACCGGCATATTGATGGAGTGATAAAAGTCTTCCATGGCTTCTATGCCCTTCAAAGCGGTTTCTGTATCATCTGCACCGGCGGTTACGCCTAAGACATGTGTGGCAAACTGCGCAAAGCGGGCAGGACGGGCATCCAGTACAAATCTTGCCCAGCTGCCCCACAAAGCGGCGAGTCCGGCACCGTGTGCCACGTCAAACAGACCGCCGATTTCATGCTCCATTTTATGGGTTGCCCAGTCACCGCCGTCCGTGCCGCAGCCGGTCAGTCCGTTGTGGGAAAGACTGCCGGCCCACATGACTTCTGCACGCGCATCATAATTAGCAGGTTCGTCTTTTAAAATCTTTGCATTTTTCATAACGGTGCGCATTAAAGATTCACTGATACCGTCTGTCAGTTCCATATTGTCACACTGGTTAAAATAGCGTTCCATGGTGTGCATTAAAATGTCAACACAGCCACTTGCCGTCTGATATGGCGGGAGTGTCATGGTCAGCTCCGGATTCATAACGGCAAAGCGGGCACGGCTGAAATTACTGCTGTAGCCGCGTTTAATCTGACCGTCTTCTTTGGTGATAACAGAAGAACCGCTCATTTCACTTCCGGCAGCAGCAATGGTAAGCACTGCGCCGATTGGAAGACAGCCTTCTGCCTGACGTTTAAAATCATAAAAATCCCAGACATCGCCGCCGTTGTAGACACCGTAACCGATGGCTTTCGCAGAGTCAATGACACTGCCGCCGCCGACAGCAAGAATAAAATCTACATTTTCTTTTTTACAGAGTTCAATACCTTCATAAACAAGGGAAAGGCGCGGATTTGGAACAACGCCGCCCAGTTCTACGTAAGAAACCGCTGCTTCGTCAAGGGATGTCTTAATGCGGTCGAGCAGACCGGAGCGGACAACACTGCCGCTTCCGTAGTGAATTAAAACCTTTTTGCAGTGCTGTTCTTTAACCAGCGCACCGGTCTGATTTTCAGTGCCTTTGCCGAAAACAACCTTTGTCGGTGTATAATAAGTAAAATTTTCCATAGATAACTGCCTCCAAATATTTTAAAATAAGTATGTATTTATAAAAAATACATGACAGATGAGAATGATTTCAGTATTATTATAGAGAAAGATTTTTTAAATTTCAAGAATGGAGCAATGTGAAGCACCCTTAAATTTAAGGCGCTTCACATGGCATTTTGTGCTGCGGGCATCACAAAATGCTTTTATCGCAGAACTGAATGAATTCAGATGAGAAATCGCCCGTGCGAATTGCTCATCGCTGGATTGCGATAAAAGGGCGCAAGAAAAGGAGAAAAATATGACAACAATTCAGACGATTGCTGCAACGACGGAATGTAATGATGTAATTCCTGAGCAGATGAATACAGAACTGACAATTTTAAGCGGCAAGTTTGCCGGTACGTGCTATGCAAAGGAAGGGTACCAGACGATTCGTACCCAGCCGGTGGAACGTGCGGTAAAGAGAGCAGAAGGCACGGCGGAACGCGGACATCATTCGGTATTCCAGCACTGCATGGTGACAATGGAAATCCAATGTCCGAAAATCATTGCCATGTTGTTAAATTCTATCGGTGTATCCAATACATCAGAAAAAAGTGCAAGATACACCAAAATGCAGCCGCAGACCGAAAAAGAACGGGAGTTCTATGAAAAGTGGCATACACTGGTATTAGAACGGATTTGTGAGGTGTATCCGGGAAAATTTGATGAAAAGGAAGTGGACAAGCTTGCCTATGAAAATGCAAGATATATGATTTCTGTTTTTTGTCCGACTGCAATGGTCTATTCCCTGCCGTTCCGTAACATTTTCTATGTGCTGGACTGGACAGAGCAGATGAAGAAAAATCTGGAGAAATTATCCGGCGGCTTTAATAAAAGACTGCATGACGAACTGGAATCCTTAGAGGAGCAGTTACTTTTAGTTGTCGGCGGAAAACAGAATTTCCATGACAATAAAAATGAAGCCTTCCGCTTTATGCCGGTACAGGCTTACGGGGAGGACGATAACGACAACCGTGAATATTTTGGTGATGTCTATACGGCAAAATTCCTTGCTTCCTTTGCACAGGTAGCACAGGAACAGCGCCACAGAACCCTGCGCGTAAAAATTCATTTCAGCGGGGACGATGCAGAAGAATATGGTTTTTACGTACCGGAAATTCTTCGGGGAACACCGTTAGAGGAACAGTGGCTTTCGGATATGCGAAGCATTAAGGAAATATATCCGCAGGGAACCCTTGTATCCGTTACGGAACAGGGCTTGTTTGAAGATTTTGTATTAAAAAGCAAAGAGAGAATGTGCGGCAGGGCGCAGCTTGAAATTATGCGCATTACAGAACAGCTCACACAGAAATTTGGTAAGAATGCAGATAATCTGTCCACTGCCAATAAGAAACGTTTAAAAGACATCACAGAAAGCGGGAAACCATGCGCCCGCTGTGGATTTGCGGACTTTACCTGTACGGAAGGCTGTAAATGGGGCAAAAACGGCGCTTTAACACGCACAATTTAGGAATACAAAAATATAGAATAGAAAGCTGTCAGATACAGAAATGTAAAACATTTTCTCTGACAGCTTTTTTGTATATTTTTTTAAGAATCCGCCATACTGAAATTGTGATGTTAAAGTGGAGGAGCTTTATGAAAAGAAAATTTGGTATGGCGGATAAGCTTGGGTATATGTTTGGCGATTTTGGCAATGACTTTGCATTTATATTATCGTCTATGTTTTTGTTAAAATTTTATACGGATGTGATGGGCGTATCGGCGGCAGTCGTTGGTACGATGATGATGGCAGCGCGGCTGCTTGATGCGTTCACGGATGTGACGATGGGGCAGATTGCGGATAGAAGCCGCGGAAATAAAAAAGGCAAATTTGCACCGTGGCTATTAAGAATGTGCGGACCGGTGGCAGTATCTTCATTTTTAATGTATGCTTCGTGGTTTGCAGAAATGCCGATGACATTTAAGATTATCTGGATGTTTTTTACGTATCTGCTCTGGGGCAGTGTGTTTTATACGGCAATTAATATTCCATATGGTTCGATGGCATCGGCGATTTCGGCAGAGCCAAAAGACAGAACGGCGCTATCGAACTGGAGGACAATCGGCGCTACGCTTGCGGCAACGGTTATTGGTGTTGTACTGCCGTTAGTGGTTTATTACACCGATGAAAACGGGAATGCCGTGCTTTCCGGTACGCGTATGAGCATTGCAGCATTCTGGTGTTCTGTAGGTTCAGTTATCTGTTATCTGTTGTGTTATTTTATGGTAACGGAGCGCGTAAAAGCAGAAACAACAAAGCAGAAATTCTCATTTATGGGACTGATTGGCAGTCTGATTCAGAATCGTGCGCTCATCGGAATTGTGGTAAGTGCATTGCTGTTACTGCTTTCCCAGTTGTCGTTATCCAATATGGGTGCATACATTTATCCGAATTATTTCGGTGATGTCAAAGGACTTTCGCTGGCTTCACTGATCGGAACGGCGGTCACGCTGGTGCTGTCTGCCTTTACGGTGCGGCTGGCAGAGCGGGTCGGGAAAAGGGAAATGTCGGCGGCCGGATCGCTTATCGGTGCGGCGGCATTGATAGCGGTATATTTTGTGCATACAAAAAATGTGTATGTTTGGCTTATTTTTTACGGCATTTCCTATATCGGACTGGCAATGTTTAATCTGGTGTGCTGGGCGATGATTACAGATGTCATTGACGATACACAGGTGCGTACCGGACAGCGCCCGGACGGAACAATTTATGCGGTGTACTCCTTTGCAAGAAAGTTGGGACAGGCGGCATCATCAGGGCTTGTCGGTGTTTTGCTGTCAGTGATTGGCTATAATACGGCAACGGCATATGACGAAAAGGTTGTAAACGGCATTTATACGATTACGTGTATTGTACCGGCAGCAGGATTTGTTTTACTTGCACTGTCCTTATGGTTTTTATATCCGCTTGGAAAGACTAAGGTGGAAGAGAATGCACGAATTTTAAAAGAACGAAGAGACAGAAGCGGAATGTAAGGGACTGGCAGTCCGTTGTTTTGGTATAAAAACAGGAACAATTGCTGATATTATTTACTTTTACACGGTAATGTGGTATAATCAAAATTATTTAAATAGTGTGACCGGATTAAAATTGAAAATTAAAATACGAAAGGTAGGAGAAGGTTATGGAAAGAGCACACAAGGCGAATCTGCTGGTGATTCTGGCATGTGTTTTAGCATTGTCAGTAACAACGATTATGTCTTATGGAATGTCGGCAAAGTCTATTAAGGGCTGTGGTGTGTTGGTAGCAACGCTGGTCATTGTAGCTATTGCGAATTTTTTGAAAATCAGCGATTTTGCCAAAGCATTGGTCATTGTTTTATGCCCGTCTTATGCAGTATTAATTTATTCAGGCTTGGTGAATGGTAATAGAATTGCATTTCTGGCAAATTTTATCACATTAAGTATGGCAGCGCGGTATTTTGATAAGAAAATTATCAAGTATTATGCGATTTCGTTTACGGCGACAAGTGTTGCCTGTCTGTTTATTAATGTTAAGATTATTGATGAGGCATTTGTTGGTGCAATTTCAAAAATTTGTTTATTTGCAGCAAGTGCAGTGCTTTTATATCTTGGGACAAAATTTGGGGAGAAAAAGACAAGGCAGGCAGAAGCGGCACTCTGCCAGGTGCAGGAAAATACAGCAGTTGCCAACCGGATTGCTTTTAATCTGAACAGGGAAATTGTTGAATGTGGCACACAGGTAGAAGAAGTGACTTCCCATGCACAGTCTGTTAAGACATCCGCAGAACAGATGGAGCAGGTTGTGGATGAATCCAGCCGTGCGATTCAGACAGTTAGTGAGAAACTCAATACAGCCAAAGAACAGATTGATAAAAATTATGACTATGCACAGCAGCTGGAGCAGAGCTTTGCAGAAGTGACACAGGCAGTCAATGACGGTAATAAAGAAGCAAAGACAGTTCAGAAATCGATGCTTGAAATGTCTGAAACGGTCGGTCAGGCAAGTGATGCCACGGCAGGGTTGTTAGAACAGATGAATACGATTACAGGCATTTTAAATGATATTAATGCGATTGCGGGACAGACAAATCTTTTGTCTTTAAATGCTTCAATCGAAGCCGCAAGAGCCGGTGAACATGGAAAAGGATTTGCGGTGGTTGCAGACCAGATTCGTGTTCTTTCAGAAGACAGTAGGAAATCGGCAGACAGTATCAAAGAAATTATTCTGACACTGACAGAAACCGTCAATGGTGTGGTAGACAAGATTTCAGCCGGTGCTGATGCGGCAAAGAACAGTTCCGTACAGATTGAAGATTTAATCGGTAAGCTCGATACGGTTAACAACTCTGCAGAATCCGCAACAGTGGTTGTCAAAGAAGAATACGATGTTATCGGCGAGGTCAAAAGACAGTTTGATGATATTCAGGAAGAACTGGATACCGTAGCTGCAACTTCTGAAGAAAATGCTTCAATGGTTGCGGAAATCGGCAATAATATTGTCAATCAGACGGATTATGTCATGAAGCTTTCCGGTTCAATTGACAGTTTAAAGGAGTCTTCTAAGAAGCTGGAAGAACATTTTAATGAATAAAAATACAGATTTAGTAAATTATCTGGCGCAAAAGTATAGACAGAATAAACAGTTCTGTATAGATGAAAGCCGCAGGGGCATATGCTTCTGCGGCTTTTGGTATTTCAGCTATCTTTATGCGGTCTTTAATCGCCATGTTGACAGAACCGCCGGTTGCGTGGAAGAATGAGCCGTGTGGCAGGGAGTCGATGACGGTTGCACCGCTGTGAATCATCGCACCTGCAAGAATACCCGATGTCAGAATCCGTAAAACGGAAGACATCATACCCTGTGCGCCGCTAATCATCGTATTAACAGTGCCGGTCAGTCCGCCACCGCCGATGAATCCGCCGATTAACGCACCGAGAATAAGACTATATGCAAGGTGGACTTTTTTAATAATTAAAATAATTGCAATCACGAGCCCAATCAAAGCTCCAATTTTTCTCTATAATGATGAAAATGTCCGTATTGTGCGGAATACCTGCTCTGCGGTGTCCGCCATATTCTGACGGGCGTTGGCAGGATTCATGGCATCTTCTAAAGAAACAACATTTCTTAAAACCGGGAAAAAGGCATCAATGCCCTCGCGGTTGCAGGCAGTGGCATCTTTTGTGACACAGCCTGAGAATGCAAGTACCGGTTTGTCAAACTGCTTGGCAATCTTTGCGACACCAATCGGGGCTTTTCCCATAACCGTCTGACCGTCTAACCGGCCTTCTCCGGTTACGACAATATCTGCATCTTTGATATAATCACTTAACCGGGTTTCTTCAAGAACAATCTTAATCCCGGATTCAAGCGTGCCGTTTAAAAAGGTCATAAAGGCAAAACCGAGACCGCCTGCGGCACCGCTTCCTGCCGCTTTCGGATTGGCGTGCGGGAAAATTTCCCGTGCCAGTGTGGCATAGTAAGCCAGCCATTTATCCATTTGCAGAATCATGGCCGGCGTAGCGCCTTTCTGCGGACCGAAAATAGCACTGCATCCCTGCTCGCCGCACAGAGTATTGGTTACATCACAGGCAATACGGAACGTACAGTCTTTTAATTCCGGCAGGACATTGTCGGTGGTAATTTTATCAAGGACTTCAAGCCCCATAGCGCCGAAAGGAACCGGATTGCCGTTTTTGTCAAGCAGTCCGAAACCGAGGGCCTGTAACATACCGGCACCGCCGTCATTGGTGGCACTGCCGCCGATACCCACAATAAAGTGGCGGCAGCCTTTTGTAATCGCATCGCGGATGACTTCGCCGACACCGTAGGTCGTTGTATAGAGCGGGTTGCGCTCCGTGTCGGGAACAAGTGTAATACCGGCAGCACCGGACATTTCAATAATGGCAGTCCTAGTGCTGTCAACAATGCCGTACTGGCAGGATACCGGCTTGCCGAGCGGTCCGGTGACGGTAACGGTTGTAAGCTGTCCGGCACAGCCGAGTGTCAGTGCTTCAACCGTTCCCTCGCCGCCGTCTGCGAGCGGACGGACTTCAATCTGCGCATCGGGATAGACGCGCCGGATACCTTCTGCGGCGCTGTTTCCCGCTTCAAAGGAAGATAAGCTTCCTTTAAAAGAATCAATTGCAATTACTGCTTTCATAAAATCAACCTCACAATCTTTCAACTTATTTATCATTTGGTTTGGAATCATCTGTTCATAGTGTTTTGTATCACGCGTGTTTTTGATGATGTTATTATAACAGAGCATTTTTTAAAATGATATATTATACAGAACAAAAAGAGATATAAAATGATATAAATTTATATTATACTAAACAATATTAAAGAGAATATAAAAAAATTCTGCATTTAAAATGTGACTAGGAATCACTGCATTTGTAAAAAATTAGAAAAATCAGACGGACCAATACCGGTTATATAAAAGCCGGAGAAACCATCGAAGTAACAGATGATGACAGTTTTTTCGGCACAAAAAGGGGCATCAATATCCCGATTACATATAACGGAAAAATATGAATACAGCCTATTTGTCGGATACGCTTAAAGAAAACGGCTTATCAGAGGATACGCTGTGCCGGGTGGTAATTGTACGCCTGAATGTGCGCTATAATCCGAATAATCTGTTTATGATACAGTCGGCGATTACACAGGCATTTGCACAGATGAACTGCAGCTTTTACAGATACAATTATCCAAATGAGTATATTTTAATTATTGAAAAGGAACGGCTGGAGAAAAACAGGCATATTTTAAAAAGACTGGCAGATACATATGAAAAGGTATTGTGTATCGGTGTCGGCAGTGTCAGCACGGTCATGGCAGGAGCGGCATCGTATGACTGACCGGCTACAATCCGCGTAAATTTACCGATGCCGTCGTCTTATACAGTGCTGTGCGGCTGGAAGATATCCCGGAATCATAAAAACGATGGACAAGTAATTAAGAAAATTTCTCAAAAAGTTCTTGACTTCTAATGAACGTTAGCATATACTAACGAAAGTAGGAAAGAACTATCAAAAGTTATTTATGATACACAAGAAAGGAGCTGTAATGATGCCGTTATCAATGGTTAAAGCGGGGGAAACAAATATTATCAGAAAGATTGGCGGAAAGGAAGAAGTCCGCAAGTTTTTGGAAAATCTTGGATTTGTGACCGGTGGGGAAGTTACTGTAGTATCTGAGATAAATGGCAATATGATAGTCAATGTAAAAGATTCCAGAGTTGCAATCGGTAAGGACATGGCGAACAAAATTATGGTTTAGTCATGCTTATATAGAAAACATTTCATGAGGAAAGAAGGAACAGAGTTATGAAAACGCTGAAGGAAACAGCTTGCGGTCAGACGGTGAAGGTAAAAAGACTTCACGGTGAAGGCCCTGTAAAAAGACGGATTATGGATATGGGCATTACAAAAGGTGTCGATGTGTATGTACGCAAGGTTGCACCTTTAGGAGATCCTGTAGAAGTAACAGTAAGAGGATATGAGCTATCGTTAAGAAAAGCCGATGCGGAAATGATTGAAGTGGAAGCATAATTTTCTTGCGGGGTGATAGACAGAAATTTTTTTTTACATAGGGGTTAGAAAACGCTAACAAAAATAAGTTATATGAAAGGAAGCATTGAAATGTCGATTAAAATTGCACTTGCAGGTAACCCAAACTGCGGTAAGACGACACTGTTTAATGCACTGACCGGTTCGAATCAGTTCGTAGGTAACTGGCCTGGTGTTACAGTAGAGAAAAAAGAAGGAAAACTAAAGGGACACAGCGATGTAACCATCATGGATTTACCGGGTATTTACTCATTATCTCCATACACACTGGAAGAAGTTGTGGCAAGAAATTATCTGGTTGGGGAAAGACCGGATGCCATCTTAAATATCGTAGATGGTACGAATATTGAAAGAAACCTGTATCTTTCCACACAGTTAATGGAACTGGGAATCCCGGTCATCATGGCTGTCAACATGATGGATATTCTTGAAAAGAACGGGGATAAGATTCATTTAGATAAGCTTTCAGAAAAGCTTGGCTGCCCGGTTGTAGCAATTTCAGCGTTAAAGGGAACAGGCATTAAGGAAGCAGCAGACAAAGCTGTTGATTTAGCAAAGAAAGCAGCAACTGTAACAATTGCACATTCATTTGCAGACAGCGTAGAAGCAGTGATTTCAGCAGTGGAAGCAAAAATCGGAAGCGATGTGGCAGACGAACAGAAGCGTTTCTTTGCCATTAAGTTAATCGAAAAAGATGATAAGATTAAAGATATGATGAAGTCCGTACCGGATGTATCCGCAGAGGTACAGAAGTTAGAGGATGAATTTGATGATGATACGGAAAGTATCATTACCAATGAAAGATACCAGTACATTTCATCCATCATTCATGACTGCTGTACAAAGAGCAAGAAATCAGAAGGCGGCTCTGTATCCGATAAGATTGATAAGGTTGTAACAAACAGATGGGCAGCCCTTCCAATCTTTGCAGCGGTAATGTTCCTTGTTTACTATATTTCTGTAACAACAGTCGGTTCATGGGCTACAGACTGGGCAAATGACGGTGTGTTCGGCGATGGCTGGCATTTATTCGGAATCGGTACATCTGCTTACAACGATGCAGCTGATGAATATGCTCCATACGATGCTGAAATCAAGGGCTTCTTAGAAGCAGCAGAAGAAAAAGCACCGGATGTCACAAAAGAATTTACAGAAGTTTATGATGACGAAGATGCGCAGGAAGCAGATGTCGATGCAGCAATCAAGGCATTTACATCAAACAGTGCAATCAAATCTCTTACAACAGAGGTTAACATTGCAGGAGAAGACGAGGACGAAGAACTCGTAAATGTGAATGTAGCAACATTTGAAACAGCTTTGGAGCAGGAAGAACCGGACCCGGCTGACTATGGTGTATGGGTACCTGGTATTCCGGTATTAATCGGTAACGGACTGGATGCAATCGGCTGTGCTGACTGGCTTTCAGGATTAATCCTTGACGGTATTGTAGCCGGTGTCGGTGCGGTATTAGGTTTCGTACCACAGATGCTTGTATTATTTATTTTCCTTGCATTTCTGGAATCATGCGGCTATATGGCACGTGTTGCCTTTATCATGGATAGAATTTTCCGTAAGTTTGGTCTTTCAGGAAAGTCCTTCATTCCAATGTTAATCGGCAGCGGCTGCGGTGTTCCTGGTGTCATGGCTTCAAGAACTATTGAAAACGACAGAGACCGTAAGATGACCATTATGACAACAACATTTATTCCTTGCGGTGCAAAGCTTCCAATCATTGCTTTAATTGCAGGTGCGTTCTTTGACAATGCAGGCTGGGTAGCATGGAGCGCTTACTTTGTAGGTATTGCCGCAATCATCTGCTCAGGTATCATTTTAAAGAAGACGAAGATGTTTGCAGGAGATCCGGCACCATTCGTTATGGAATTACCGGCATATCATATGCCAACTGTTGAAAATGTACTGCGCAGCATGTGGGAAAGAGGCTGGTCATTCATCAAGAAGGCAGGTACAATTATTCTTCTTTCAACAATCGTGTTATGGTTCTTAATGAACTTTGGATGGGCAGACGGCTCATTCGGTATGCTTGAAGCTGAACAGCTTGACAGCAGTATCCTTGCAGCAATCGGTAGTGTTATTGCACCAATCTTTGCACCACTTGGATGGGGCAACTGGAAGATGGCAGTAGCAGCTATTACAGGTCTGATTGCAAAGGAAAATGTAGTAGCAACATTTGGTATCCTCTTTGGTTTTGCAGAAGTTGCAGAAGACGGTGCAGAAATCTGGGGACAGCTCGGTGCAAGTATCGTACCGATTGCCGCTTACGGTTTCTTAGTATTCAATCTTCTTTGTGCTCCTTGCTTCGCAGCAATGGGTGCGATTAAGAGAGAAATGAACAACACAAAGTGGTTCTGGTTTGCAATCGGATATCAGACAGTTCTTGCATATATTGTAGCATTCTGTATCTATCAGATTGGTTCTGTATTTACGGGAAATATCCACGTAGTTGGATTGATTATCGCACTTCTTTTTGTAGCCGGTTTTATCTATCTGTTAGTAAGACCTTACAAGGAAAGCGATACATTAAAAGTCGATATGAAAAAGAAAGCATTTGCAAAATAATGTATGAATAGGGAAAAGGGTCTGTATCAACAATCTGCTGATGCAGACCCTTTTTGTCAAATGGAAAAATTTATATTTGTATTAGAAAGGATTGGTGTATTATGGGAACAGTTATTGTTGGAATCATTGTACTTGCAATCGCAGGCGGTGCGGCATACAGCCTGCACCGTGACAAGAAAAACGGAAAATCGCAGTGCGGCGGGGATTGCAGCCGTTGTGGCGGACACTGTCATTAAACGAAAACTAAAAAGAAAAGAGGCTTAGATGAAAAAAATAGTAAATGGAATCTGTATTTGTCTGGGATTTTTATCCCTTGCACTCGGCATTGTTGGTGCAGTCCTTCCGGTACTGCCCACAACGCCGTTTTTAATTCTTTCGGCAGCGCTGTTTGCAAAAAGCTCGGAACGCTTTCACACATGGCTGCTGTCCACAAAGCTGTATCAGCGGTATATCGGGGATGCGGTACATAAAAAGCAGATGACAAAAAAAGCAAAGCGGAATCTGCTGGTAACACTGGGGATTATTTTTGCCATTGGTTTATACTTTTCGCCGCTGTTTGCAAAAATAATTATTTTGATTGTAGCGGCGGGACACTTTTACTACTTCCTGTTCCGGATTAAAACAGTAGACGAACAGGATAGCATGGAGCTTGAAAATGAGTGCGAATAAAATAGATGTGGAAAAGAAACGGGCAGAAGAAAAAAAGCTTTTGTCCGTTATGATAGGAATATACTGCCGTGGTAATCACGGCGGCAATGATGGGAATAAAAAAGAATTGTGCGATTCCTGCAAAAAACTGGAGGAATATGCGCTTTTCAGGACAGAAAAATGCCCATTTATGGAAACAAAGACTTTTTGCAGTGCCTGTAAGGTTCACTGTTATGCAAAAGAACAGCGGGAACAGATTCGTGCAGTCATGCGTTATGCAGGACCGCGGATGATATTTTCTCACCCGGTACTTGCATTAAAGCACATACGGACGACCATAAAAGAAAAGAGGAAAAAGAAAAATGTTTCATAAACGGCTCATGCAGGAATTTCGTGATAACATGAAATACGTTGCGGGCATGGTTGCAACACAGTGGCTCATGCTGATTGCAAATGTATTTTTTATGTATACGCTTGCCGGATTCATCAGCAGTGCGGCAGACGGCACGGCAAAGACAGCAGATTTGCAGAAGATTTTTATTGTGCTGGCATGTGTTATCGCAGTGCGTGCGGTAAGCACCTATGTCAATAGCAGACTTTCATTTGCGGCTTCCTGCAATGTAAAATCCAGAATCCGTAAAATGGTCTATGAAAAACTCATGCGTTTTTCGGGTTCATACAGAGAACATCTCTCCAGTGCGGAAGCGGTACAGATTAGCACAGAAGGTGTGGAACAGTTAGAAATTTATTTCGGTAAATATGTGTCGCAGTTTTTCTACAGTATGTTAGCGCCGCTGACACTTTTTGTCATCGTCGGCATGATGAACTGGACGGTTGCGGTGGTTTTATTAATCTGTGTACCGCTGATACCGGTATCCATTATTGCTGTGCAGAAATTTGCAAAGAAAATGCTGGCAAAATACTGGGGAACATACACAGAGCTTGGTGACTCCTTTTTGGAAAGCCTTCAGGGACTGACAACCTTAAAAATATACAGTGCCGATGAACGCTATGCGAAAAAAATGGATGAGGAAGCCGAAAAGTTCAGAAAAGTGACAATGCGTGTGCTGATTATGCAGTTGAATTCCATCAGTATCATGGATTTGGTGGCATACGGCGGCGCGGCACTCGGTATTGCACTCAGCCTTTTAAAATTAAAAAACGGTGCAGTTACACTGACGGAGTGTTTCTTTATCATTATGATTTCGGCAGAATTTTTCCTGCCGCTTCGTATGCTCGGTTCATTTTTCCATATTGCGATGAATGGCAATGCGGCGGCGGATAAGATTTTTAAACTACTCGATACCAAAGAACCGGAAGAAGGCGGTATTAAAGAAACAGAAGGACAGACCATTTGTTTTGAAAATATCAGTTTTTCATATACACCGGAAAAACAGGTATTAAAAGAAGTCAGCTTTTCAACCAAAGAACGGGGGATAACGGCACTGGTCGGTACTTCCGGCTGTGGAAAAAGTACGATCACATCCTTATTAATGAAGGAAAACAGGCCGCAGTCCGGCGTGATTACCTTAGGCGGCGAAGTGTTGTCTGATTTTACGACAGAAGGGCTGATGAAAAAGATTACAAGAATCACGCATGACAGCTATATTTTTAAAGGCACAGTGCGCGAAAATCTGGCAATGGGCTGTGAAACCGCTTCCGAACTGGAAATGCGGGAAGCGCTCGGACAGGTCGACCTGCTTGGCTTTGTCGAAGAAAACGGCGGACTGGATATGGAAATTCTGGAAAAGGGTGCGAATCTTTCCGGCGGACAGAAACAGCGTCTGGCACTGGCCCGCGCCTTACTGCATGACAGTCCGGTTTACATTTTTGATGAAGCCACTTCCAACGTCGATGTGGAAAGCGAAAATAAAATCATGGAAATTGTACAGGATCTGGCACGCGAAAAGTCTGTCATTCTGATTTCACACAGACTGGCAAATGTGACCGCAGCAGATAAAATTTTATATATGGAACAGGGAAAAATCGCAGAAAGCGGAACCCACGAACAGCTTATGGCACAGAATAAAGCCTATGCGGCGCTGTTTAACAAACAGCAGGAATTAGAGCATTTCAGAGAGGAGGCGGTATAAATGAAATCAAGAAGCGGTATACAGGTAATGGCAGGACTGATTGGCATGATCCGTCCCCTGCTTTCTAAAATGTGCCTCGCAGTATTAATGGGCTGTGTGGGTAATCTGATGGCAACATTTATTACCGTCTTGGGTGCATACGGACTGACAACACTGCTTGGACTAACCGGCGGATTAAAGCTTTCGGTGATATTTATACTCCTTGCGGTATTTTCGGTACTGCGCGGTATCCTGCGGTATGCGGAGCAGGCAAGCAACCACTACATTGCATTTAAACTGCTTGCAGAAATCCGTCATCAGGTATTTGCGGCACTGCGAAAGCTCGCACCGGCAAAGTTAGACGGCAGTGACAAGGGAAATCTGATTTCCATTATCACAACCGATATCGAGTTACTTGAAGTATTTTATGCGCATACAATTTCTCCTATTGCGATAGCAATTATTACATCGCTGTTTATGAGCATTTTTATCGGACGGTTTGATGTGCGGCTCGGACTTCTTGCTTTTGTATTTTATGTTATCGTGGGTGCGGGTATCCCACTGGTAAACGGAAAACTCGGCAGTGCGCTGGGCGGACAGTACCGGAAGCAGTATGGCGGATTAAATACGGCGGTGCTTGACAATCTCTACGGCATGGAAGAAATTATCCAGTATCAGGCAAAGGAAAAACGTCTGAAAAATATTGAGGGCTATACTGATTCTCTTGAAAAGGTCAACAGCCGTTTAAAGAGCAACGAAGCGGTACAGCGGATTGTAACCGATGCCGTGATTTTACTTGCGGGAGCGTCTATGCTTGCAGTCAGTATGAACCTTTACTGGGACGGAACAGTGTCCTTTAACGCGGTACTGATTTGTACGGTTGCAATGCTTGGTTCATTCGGACCGGTATCGGCATTATCCGCACTTTCAAACAATCTGACACAGACACTTGCAAGCGGAAACCGTGTATTAAATCTTTTAGAGGAAGAACCGGTTGTGGAAGATGTGACCGACGGTGCGGCTGCGGCAGACGGTGTGATTGCGGCAGAGCATCTCGACTTTACTTACAGCGAAACGGACGGCAGTACACGCCATGTCTTTTCGGATTTTTCGGCAGAATTTAAGCCGGACTGTATTTACGGTATTTTAGGAAAGAGCGGCTGTGGAAAGTCCACCCTGTTAAAGCTGATGATGCGTTTTTACGAAACAGACGGCGGTGCAATTACGTATGGCGGTAAAAATGTCAATGAAATCAATACGGAAGCACTGCGCAGACACATTTCCTATGTCACACAGGAAACGTTTTTATTTCAGGATACGATTGAAAATAATATCAAAGTGGCAAAGGCAGATGCGACAAGAGAGGAAGTGTGTGCGGCGGCGAAAAAGGCGGCAATTCACGAATTTATCGAATCCCTGCCAAACGGATATGATACAAAGCTTTCAGAACTTGGAGATTCACTCTCCGGCGGGGAACGCCAGCGAATCGGCATTGCACGCGCGTTCTTACATGACTGCCCGGTCATCTTCTTAGACGAGCCAACCAGCAATATTGACAGTCTGAACGAAAGCATTATTTTAAAGAGTCTGTATACGGAAAAGCAGGGAAAGCAGATTCTTTTGGTGTCCCACAGAAAGTCAACCATGGCGATTGCCGATACGGTTATCGAAATGAATTGACAAAAGCGGAAAACTGTTATAGAATTTATCCTATCGGATTACTAGGATAAAGGAGAATGAACAGATGCTCACGCAATTTTCAAGAACAGAGCTTTTGCTTGGAAAAGAAGCAATGGAGCGGCTGGCACAGTCACGGGTTGCTGTGTTTGGTGTCGGAGGCGTAGGCGGTTATGTGGTCGAAGCACTTGTACGAAGTGGTGTCGGTGCATTTGACCTGATTGATGATGATAAAGTATGCCTGACGAATTTAAACAGACAGATTATAGCAACCAGAAAAACAGTCGGAAAATATAAGGCAGAAGTGATGGCAGAAAGAATCGCAGAGATTAATCCGCAGGCGGACGTAAGAATTCACAAGTGTTTTTTCCTGCCTGAAAATGCAGAGGAATTTCCGTTTGATGAATATGATTACATTGTCGATGCCGTGGATACGGTGACGGCAAAAATCGCGCTTGTAATGAAGGCACAGGAAATGCAAATTCCGATTATCAGCAGCATGGGTGCGGGCAACAAGTTAGACGGCAGCCAGTTTAAAGTGGCAGATATTTATAAGACAAAGGTCTGTCCGCTGGCAAAAGTCATGCGCCGCGAGTTAAAAAAGCGTGGTGTAAAAAAGCTTAAAGTTGTCTATTCAGAAGAAAAACCGACAAGGCCGATTGAAGATATGTCCATCAGCTGCCGTACAAACTGTATCTGCCCGCCGGGGGCAAAACATAAATGTACGGAGCGCAGGGACATTCCGGGAAGTGTAGCATTTGTTCCGTCCGTTGCGGGACTGATTATTGCAGGCGAAGTTGTCAAAGACCTGTGTGCAGGCAGTGACAGGACAACATTTTTCGGAAAATGGGAACGAACCGGTTTTACATAAGACATGCGGCAAAAAAAGTGCAGGAGAAATGCAGGAAAGAGAGGTGGCACGATGAAGCAGATTTTATGTTTTGGAGATTCAAATACGTATGGACTGGTTCCAGCGACAACAGACCGCTACGGCTGGGGTGTGCGCTGGACAAGCATTATAAATGAAAAACTGGGATTGCAGGAATACCGTGTGATAGAGGAAGGACTTTGCGGCAGGACAACGGTATTTGACGACCCGTCCCGCGAAGGCAGACGGGGAACACAGTTGTTTCCAACACTGCTTGAAACCCATCGTCTGCTGGACTGCATTGTGATTATGCTCGGCACAAATGACTGCAAGACAGTTTACGGCGCATCTGCCGGTGTGATAGCAAAAGGTGTTGAAAAACTGATAGAGCAGGCACAGCGGTTTGCAAAAGATACGCCCATTTTACTGATTTCACCGATTCATCTGGGAGAGGGTGTCTGGGAAAAAGGCTTTGATACGGAGTTTAATGAAAATTCTGTTGCCGTCTCAAAGGGACTGGCAGAGGAGTATCGTAAAGTCAGTGAAAAATACGGGCTGGCATTTTTAAATGCCGCGGATTATGCACAGCCGGGAGCCGCCGACAGAGAGCATCTGGACGAGGAAGGACATCAGCGGCTTGCAGAGGCGGTACTGCACGAAATAAAGAACATTATTGATAAAAAAAATCAATAAAAGTTATTAACAACTAACGCGAATAAGAGTATACTAACCCATAGAGGATTGAAAAAAATTATCAATAAGAGGGCTGGTATTTATGGAGAGTAATCAGAACAGTCTGGAACGCTATCAGCGGACACAGATGAGGAAAGAAAATATTATTGAAAAGCTGCGGGAGCGCGGCTGCCGGATTACAAAGCAGCGGCAGATTCTGCTGGATGTTATTTTAAAAGAGGAATGTTCCTGTTGTAAGGAGATTTATTACAAAGCAGCCCGGCGCGACAGTAAAATCGGAATGGCAACCGTTTACCGCATGATGAATATGCTTGAGGAAATCGGTGCTGTCAGTCGGCGCGGAACGTACAAGGTGTCGGGACTTCCGGCGCAGGACGGGGTATGTCTGGTGGAATTAGAAGATAACAGCACTATTACCGTGTCGATGGCAACGTGGAATCAGATTGTCCAGTGCGGGCTGGAAGCATGCGGCTATACACAGGGACAGAAGGTAAAATGTGTAGTAGCCGGTCAGCCGGGTGACAGAGAGGAAGAAAAAAGATGGGAACAATTATAATTATTGCAGTACTGGTGGTACTTGTTTTATTTGCATTTCGTGGAAGCTTTGCACACTTTAAGGGCGAAGGCGGCTGCTGTGGCGGTGACGGCAGTGAGCCAAAGCAAAAAAAGAAAAAGTTGGCTGGTGAAGTCATTGCTACCAAGATTATCAGTATTGAAGGCATGCACTGTGAAAACTGTAAAAATACCGTAGAAAAGTATATCAATCAGATTGATGGTGCATCGGCACAGGTGAATTTGAAAAAGAATATTGCGGTTGTGCAGTTGGACAGACCGGTTGAGGATACAGATTTAAGAACTGCCGTAGCAAGAGCCGGATTTACAGTTGCCGGCATTGAGCAGATGGAGGCTTGATGAATGAGATAATGATAAGATTTCTCAATAAGGCAAAAAGTAGTGGAAATTTTATCTTAACGGCATTAAAATAGCTGATAAACAAAAAACGGCAAAAACAGGAGGATTTTATTATGTTAAAGAACTTCAAGAAAATTGACACAAAGCACACAGGATTATTTGCAGCAGGCGTATTATTCGGTACTGCGGGAATTAAGATTTTAGCAAGTGAAGATGCAAGAAAACTGTATGCAAACTGCACAGCAGCCGTACTTCGTGCCAAGGAATGTGTCATGAAGACTGCTACAAACATTCAGGAACACGCAGAGGACATCTATGCAGAAGCACAGCAGATTAACGAAGACAGAGCCGCAAAGGAAGCTGTTATTGATGACGAATCAGATTTCGTAGAGGACACAGAAGAAGCAGCAGAAGCCGAGGATGCAGAATAATTTTTAGAAGGCAATAAAAATGCCTGCGGAATGGAGAAAAGTATGAAGTTTGTCATCAAACATGAAATCCGCGGCAGACTGCATGTTCATCTGATACAAAAACGCATGACGTTTGAGGAAGCAGATACGCTGCAATACTATCTGAGTACGAACAAGTATATTACATCTGTAAAAGTATATCAGCGGACGTGTGATGTTGCGGTAACATATGTAGGCGGCCGCGCGGAAATTATTAAGGCATTCCAGCGGTTTGCGTACAGTAAAGTCGATGTGCCGGACGTTTTTATACAGAATTCCGGCAGGGAACTCAATCAGGAATACTGGGACAAGCTTGTCAACAAAGTGGTACTCCGCTGTGGAAGCAAGCTGTTTTTACCGTATCCGGTGCGGGCAGTGGCTGCCACGATAAAGTCTGTCCGTTATATCTGGGAAGGCATCAAGTGTCTGGCACACGGTAAAATCGAAGTGCCGGTACTGGACGGAACGGCAATCGGCGTGTCTATATTCCGCGGCGATTTCGACACAGCGGGTTCTGTGATGTTCCTGCTTGGAATCGGTGAGATTCTGGAAGAATGGACACATAAAAAGTCAGTGGGCGACCTTGCAAGAAGTATGTCTTTAAATATCGGCAAAGTATGGCTTGTCAGTGACGGACAGGAAGTTTTAGTACCGGCTGAAAATATTCAGGCAGGGGATAAAGTGGTTGTCCATATGGGCAATGTCATTCCATTTGACGGTATTGTAAGCAGTGGTGAAGCCATGGTCAATCAGGCGTCCCTTACAGGGGAATCCCTGCCGGTACGCAAGGCAGAACAGGCATCTGTTTATGCGGGAACGGTTGTTGAGGAAGGCGGGCTGACGATTCAGGTAAAACAGGTCAACGGTTCAAGCAAGTTTGAAAAGATTGTAACGATGATTGAAGAATCCGAGAAGTTAAAATCTTCACTCGAAAGCAAGGCAGAACACCTTGCCGACAGACTTGTGCCTTATACACTCGGCGGAACGGCACTCACTTATCTGTTTACAAGAAATGTGACAAAGGCGTTGTCTGTCTTAATGGTAGATTTTTCATGTGCGTTAAAGCTTGCTATGCCGATATCCGTATTGTCTGCAATCCGTGAGGCAAGTGTCTACGATATTACCGTTAAAGGCGGAAAATATCTGGAAGCAATGGCAGAAGCGGATACGATTGTCTTTGATAAGACCGGTACGCTTACCAAAGCACAGCCGACTGTTGTGGATGTAGTTTCCTTTAACGGAAAAACACCGGACGAGCTGCTCCGGATTGCGGCATGCCTTGAGGAGCATTTTCCGCATTCTATGGCAAAAGCAGTGGTTGATGCGGCACGTAAAAAGAATCTGGTACATGAAGAAATGCACTCTAAGGTGCAGTATATTGTCGCACACGGCATTTCTACAACCATTAATGATAAAAAGGCAGTGATCGGCAGCTATCACTTTGTTTTTGAAGATGAAAAGTGTATTATTCCGGCAAGAATGGAACAGCGCTTTGAAGAACTGCCGTCAGAATATTCACACCTCTATCTTGCGATTGAAGGCGTCTTAGAGGCTGTAATCTGCATTGAAGATCCGCTACGCGAAGAAGCTGCAGCCGTTGTTAATTCTTTGAAATGTGCAGGCATTTCAAAGGTTGTTATGATGACCGGTGACAGCGAGCGTACCGCAAGTGCGATTGCAAAGCGTGTCGGTGTGGATGAATATTATTCAGAAGTTCTGCCGGAGGATAAGGCTTCCTTTATAGAAAAGGAAAAGAAGGCAGGACGGAAGGTTGTCATGATTGGTGACGGTATCAACGATTCACCGGCATTGTCAGCAGCAGATGTAGGGATTGCAATCAGCGACGGTGCAGAGCTTGCAAGGGAGATTGCCGATGTAACGGTAGGTGCGGATAATCTGTACGAAATCGTGACATTAAAGGCAATCAGTAACGGACTGATGAAACGGATTCATAAGAACTACAGAACGATAGTAGGCTTTAATTCGGGTCTGATAGTGCTGGGTGTTGCAGGTGTGCTTGCGCCGACAACATCAGCAATGTTACATAATACATCAACGCTTTTAATCAGCTTAAAGAGCATGGAAAATGTGCTTTCATAAGAAAAAAGCGGTATTCCACCAGCATTTGGAATACCGCTTTTTTTGCGGTGCGCCTGCCTTGGCGCACCATTTATGGTAGCTGCACGTTATTATTGATAATCACACACATCAATCATCGATTCTAACAGTTCTTTTTCTTCAGGAATATGTTTTGTCATACGGGCGGCAGCTACGATTGGAAGCCATGAATGGACGTAGCGGCGGTCGGTATGGGTCTTTTTGCAGAAATCAACAAGATATTTTTCCGCAAAGCCTTCATCTACCAGCTTTAACATTAAATATGTGTTGGCAACATCGGCACTGGCATTGCCCTGTGTGGCATGAACCCAGTCAACGGCAGTGATAGCGGTAATCTTTCCGGCATCGTCCGTTTCAACAAGGATATTGTCCGGGCAGTAGTCGCCGTGGCAGAGCTTATTGTGCTTTGGCAGCGATTCCAGCCGGGTAGACAGCTCATATTTAATGTTGGAATCCAGTTCCAGTTCATTAATCTGGCGCACCAGCTTATCCTTTAACTTTAATAGCAGTGGGTTGGAGCGCTTATTAAAAGCAATCTGATAATCTACCATGGCATGCACGTAGCTGTCAATATTTTCAGGGTGTTCCTTGATTAATTGTGTCAGCGTTACCCCTTTTGCATATTCACTGGTGATAACCCACTGACCGTCTTCTACGGAAACGCTTAAAATCTTTGGAATATCCAGCCCAGTGTCTTCAACACGGGCTGTATTTAACGCTTCATACAAAACATCGGTTTTGCTGTAGTCCGGGGCAAAAACCTTGCGGACTGTATTGCCGTCTTTGTAAACGGCTTTGGTATCTTTTTTAGAAATGCAGTTGTTCATATTCATATCCTTTCTGCCATACCGGCAAATATCATAATGTCACAAATCACAAATCAGCAGCAGATTTATTTACCGTAGTAAGCTTTTAAATACATTTCCTTGATTTCACGCATGAGCGGATAACGAGGATTTGCGCCGGTACACTGGTCATCAAAGGCCTGTTCTACCATGTCATCTAATGTATCTAAGAAATATTTTTCATCTACGCCGTAATCTTTAATTGTCTTTTTAATACCGACCTTTGCTTTTAATTCTTCGATAGCGGTAAGGAAGTTTTCAAATTTTTCATCGTCATTCTTGCCCTGAATACCAAGGAAGTTTGCACATTCTAAGTAACGCTCCTTGCAGTGCGGATATGCATACTGTGAAAATGTACCCATTTTTGCCGGTACTTCTGCGGCATTAAAGCGCATGACATCGGTAATTAAAATGGCATTGGCAATACCGTGCGGCAGGTGGTGGAAAGCACCCAGTTTATGTGCCATAGAGTGGCATACCCCTAAAAATGCATTGGCAAATGCCATACCAGCCATCGTAGATGCGGTTGCCATCTGTTCACGGGCTTTGGCATCATGCGGACCGTTTTCATAAGCCGCAGGCAGATAAGTGAAAATATTTTTCATTGCCTTTAAAGCAAGACCGTCTGTGTAGTCGGTTGCCATAATAGAAGCGTAAGCCTCCAGCGCATGTGTTAAGGCATCAATACCGGAAGCGGCAGTTAAGCCCTTTGGCTGATTCATCATCATGTCGGCATCAATAATTGCCATTTTAGGAAGCAGCTCGTAGTCTGCAAGCGGATATTTGATACCGGAATCCTGGTCTGTAATAACGGCAAACGGTGTTACCTCGGAACCTGTACCGGAAGAAGTCGGAACAGCGATAAAATAAGCTTTTTCGCCCATTTTCGGGAAGGTGTAAATACGTTTGCGGATATCCATAAAGCGCATTGCCATATCCATGAAATCAGCTTCCGGATGTTCATACATTACCCACATAATCTTACCGGCATCCATAGCGGAACCGCCGCCGATAGCGATAATGCAGTCCGGCTCAAACAGACGCATGGCTTTTGCACCTTCTTGTGCGCAGGCAAGTGTCGGATCCGGGGCTACATCGTAAAATGTGGTATGCACAATACCCATTTCATCGAGTTTATCTGTGACACATTTTGTATAGCCGTTTTTATATAAGAACTGGTCGGTTACGATAAAGACGCGTTTCTTTCCCATAACCGTTTTTAATTCATTTAAAGCAACAGGCAGACAGCCCTTCTTAAAATACACCTTTTCAGGGGCACGGAACCAAAGCATATTTTCTCTCCTTTCAGCAACGGTTTTTACGTTAATCAGATGCTTTACACCGACATTTTCAGAAACAGAGTTGCCGCCCCATGATCCGCAGCCCAGTGTGAGGGAAGGTGTCATTTTAAAGTTGTAAAGATCACCGATTCCGCCGTGGGAAGAAGGGGTGTTGATTAATACACGGCAGGTCTTCATTGCTTCTGAGAATACGGCAACCTTTTCGCTTTCCGTTGCGGTATTAATATAAAGAGAAGAAGTATGACCATAGCCGCCGTCTGCGATTAAGTGGCTTGCCTTATCAACTGCATCGTTAAAATCCTTTGCCTTGTACATAGCCAGTACAGGAGAGAGCTTTTCATGGGCAAATTCTTCTGAAATATCCACAGAAGTGACTTCGCCGATTAAAATCTTTGTGTCTTCAGGAACGGTGACACCGGCGAGTTTGGCAATCGTATAAGCACTCTGACCGACAATCTTGGCATTTAATGAGCCGTTGATGATAATGGTCTTACGGACTTTGTCGATTTCATCTTTTGCAAGGAAATGACAGCCACGCTTTGTAAATTCCTCTTTGACCGGTTTGTAAACGGCGGTATCGACAATGACAGACTGCTCGGAAGCACAAATCATGCCGTTATCAAAAGTTTTTGAATGAATAATGGAGTTGACCGCAAGAATAATATCAGCCGAAGCATCAATGATTGCCGGGGTATTGCCTGCGCCAACACCGAGAGCCGGTTTGCCGGAAGAATAAGCGGCTTTTACCATGCCCGGACCGCCGGTTGCAAGGATAATGTCGGCTTCCTTCATCAGGGTATTGGTAAGCTCCAGAGAAGGAACATCCACCCAGCTGATAATGCCCTTTGGTGCGCCTGCGGCAACAGCAGCTTCCAGTACAACCTTGGCGGCAGCAATGGTGCTTTCCTTTGCACGAGGGTGTGGGCTGATAATAATTCCGTTACGTGTTTTTAAACAAATCAAAGTCTTAAAGATCGCTGTTGAGGTAGGATTTGTTGTTGGAATAACAGCGGCAACGACACCGATCGGTTCAGCAATGCGCTTGATTCCGTAAGCACTGTCCTCCTCAATAACGCCGCAGGTCTTTGTATCTTTGTATGCATTGTAAATGTATTCGGAAGCATAGTGGTTCTTGATGACTTTATCTTCCACAATGCCCATGCCGGTTTCGGCAACTGCCTGTTTTGCAAGAGGGATTCTTGCTTTGTTGGCAGCGAGTGCCGCAGCTGCAAAGATTTTATCGACCTGCTCCTGTGAATAGGTTGAAAAAATCCGCTGTGCTTCACGGACTTCTTCAATGCGCTTTTCCAGTGCTTCAACAGTATCAACAATCATAATATTCTTTTCTGACATTTGATGACCTCCAATTTTGTGTAGATTAAGATTGATAATTTATTAACAATGATAGTATACCGTACTTTATGAACTTTGTCAACAATTTAACAATATTGAAAGAAAAAAATTGCTGTGATAATATTTATATATAAGATGATAAGGGGGTTTTTATGATGGATAATTATGGTTTTTACACAGGAAAAAGCTTTGATGCATATGAGTTTTTCGGGTGTCATACAGATGAAAATGGTGCGGTGTTCAGGGTGTTTGCACCGGCGGCAGTCCGGATTAGTGTTATCGGGGAGTTTAACGGCTGGCAGGATACACCGATGAATAAAATCGGTGACGGCAATTTCTGGGCGGTCTATATTGAAGGGGTCAAGCCGGGGCAGATGTACAAATATAAAATTTATAAGCCGGACGGCAGCTGTATGGACCACTGTGACCCATACGGATATGGTATGGAGCTGCGCCCTGCTTCGGCTTCGATTGTAAGAAATCTGTACGGCTATGAATTTCAGGACGATGCATGGATGAAAAAGCGCAGTAACGGGGTGGCTTCGGCATTAAATATTTATGAAATCCATGCGGGTTCGTGGAAAAAACCGCAGAATGGGTGGTACCGGTATGATGAGCTTGCCATGCAGTTAGTTCCTTATTTAAAGGAGTACGGATACAATTATATCGAGCTGCTTCCGATTGGAGAGCATCCGTGTGACGAGTCGTGGGGATACCAGTGCAGTGGCTTTTACAGTCCGACTTCACGGTATGGCACGCTGGACGATTATAAAAAAATGATTGATATCCTGCATCACAATGACATCGGTGTGATCATGGATTTTGTGCCGGTACATTTTGCGCTGGATGCGTATGCACTGGCAAAGTTTGACGGAACGGCGCTGTATGAGTATCCGCATAAGGACGTTGGAAACAGTGAGTGGGGAAGCTGTAATTTTATGCACTCCCGTGGCGAGGTGCGCTCCTTTTTACAGTCCTGTGCGAATTACTGGCTGAAGGAATACCATGTAGATGGTCTGCGCATGGATGCCATCAGCAATATGATTTACTGGCAGGGCAATCCGGCGCGCGGTGTGAATAAGGATGCCGTTGTATTTTTACAGAACATGAATGAAGGACTGGTAAACAGACACAGTGGCATTTTGCTGGCGGCGGAGGATTCCACGGTATATCCGGGGGTTACAAAGCGCGTGGCAGACGGCGGACTTGGATTTACCTACAAATGGGATATGGGCTTTATGCATGATACGCTTGAATATTTCCAGAAAAATACAGGAGAACGTTTAAACAACCGTAATAAGCTGACATTTTCCATGCATTATTTTAAAGATGAGCGGTATCTGCTGGCATTTTCGCATGATGAGGTCGTGCATGGCAAGGCGACAATTATTCAGAAAATGAACGGCGATTATGACAGAAAGTTTCCGCAGGCGCGTGCACTGTATGCGTATATGGCGGTTCATCCGGGCAAGAAACTCAATTTTATGGGCAATGAGATTGCACATTTCAGGGAATGGGACGAAAAACGGGAGCAGGACTGGAATCTTTTGGATTTTCCGAAGCACCGCGAATTTGCAGCGTATATGCAGGCATTGAATCACCTGTACCTTTCAGAGGAAACGCTGTGGAACGATTACGGCGGTGACGGCTTTGAATGGGTCCATGCGGTATCCCAAAACTACCCGGATACGGAACATTCCTGTGTGTTTGCATGGAAGCGCAAGGCAGAAAACGGCAGACAGCTGTTGTGTGTATTCCAGTTTGCAGACCGCGCAGACGGCGTGACACTGCCGTTGGCAGAAGATGAAAAACCGGAACTGGTATTCGATACGGACTGGATGGAATTTGGTGGGGCAACACCAAAGCAGGATGAGGTTCTGACGGCTCAAAACGGCAGAGCGGTAACGAAAATGGCGGCATTTTCGGCAAAGTTTTTTGTGGTTGGGAAGCGTGATGAGGAAGAAACAGATAACATGGGAGCAGACACTACAGAAGCCGGTGAGCCGATAACCGCAGAACCAATAGAAAAATTGTCGGAAAATTCATCCGTAAAACTTGTAGACGGTGCATGGTTTGACCGTGCGGTGGTGTATCACATTTATCCGCTGGGATATTGCGGTGCACCGCAGTATAACGAGGGTGAAAAGACACAGGGAAGCCGCATTTTAAAGGTTCTGGATAGAATTGGGCATTTAAAGGCACTGGGGGTCAATACGATTTATTTCGGACCGGTATTTGAATCACTGTGGCACGGGTATGATACCTCGGATTATTACAGAACCGATTCGCGGCTAGGCAGTATGAAAGATTTTCAAAAAGTTTTCAGAGCATTAAAGGAAAATGGCTTTAAAATCGTGCTGGACGGTGTGTTTAACCATGTCGGCAGAGGTTTTGAACCGTTTCGGGACTTGCAGGAAAAAGGAGAAGCTTCCATATATAAAGACTGGTTCTGCAATGTGCATTTTGGCAGCAGTACACCGCTGGGTGATGCATTTTCCTATGATACATGGCAGGGCAACTGGGAGTTAGTCAAGCTGAACCTGAAAAATAAGGCAGTAGTAGACCACCTGCTCGGTGCAGTAAAAATGTGGGTGGAAACCTTTGATATCGACGGACTGCGTCTTGATGCGGCAGACTGCATTGATAAAGAATTTTTCAAGCAGTTAAAGGTGTATACACAGGGATTAAAGAAAGATTTCTGGCTGATGGGCGAGATTATCCATGGTGATTATAAGATGTGGGCGAATCCCGATATGATGCATTCCGTGACGAATTATGAGTGCTGGAAGGGCATTTATTCAAGTCACAATGATAAAAATTATTTTGAAATCGCCCATTCCTTAAGACGGCAGTTTGCAAAGGGCGGTATTTACGAAAATCTGCGCCTGTACAATTTTTTAGATAACCACGATGTCAACCGCATTGCAAGTCTGCTTAAAAATCCGGCGGATTTGGAAAATGCGTATACCATGCTGTTTTGTATGCCGGGCATCCCATCCGTATATTACGGCAGTGAATGGGGCATTGCCGGAGTGAAAACAAGCGGAAAAGAAGCAGACCTGCCGGTTCGTCCGCCGATTGAAGAAGCGGAAGTGGCCAAGCGGGATACGAAGCTGGAAAAGCATATTGCGGCACTTGCCAGACTCAGACAGACGACCAATGCACTGGTTTACGGTGAATATGCCGATATTCTGGTTCGCAATGAACAGCTTGTGTTTGTCAGACAGTATAATAAGGAAGCGGTGATTGCGGCATTTAATATTGCGGATACAGCGGTGTCACTGGATTTTGAATGGCAGGGTGAAAAATATGCGGTTGAACTTGCACCGCATGACAGTCGTGTGATTGTAAAAGAATAAGAGGGGGAATTATGGGGACAGAAAAATGTCAGAAACGCGTCCTGGTTGTAGAGGATAATGAACTGAACCGGAAAATTGCCGCACAGGTGATTGAAGATGAGGGCATTTTAACGGAATGTGCCATCGACGGTCTGGAAGCGGTAAAAAAGGTCAGGGAAGCACCGGAGCATTATTTTGATTTGATTTTAATGGATGTCCAGATGCCGGGGTTAAACGGCTATCAGGCAGCAGAGCAGATAAGAGGTCTTGGAAGGTGCGATACCAGTGCCGTACCGATTCTTGCCATGACGGCATACACATTTCCGGAAGACTTGAAGCGGGCAGAACAGTCGGGAATGAGCGGATATATTGCGAAGCCGCTGGATATGGACGTTTTATATGAAAAGCTGGAGCAGTGGCTTGTTAAAATGTAGTGATATTTAATTAAACGTATTGTCATCATGGTAAATGTGTGATATAGTATTTAAAACTAGATGAGTTGGTTCACACATGCAGGAGGACAGTAATGGGTTATAAGATTTTAATTGACAGCTGTGGAGAGATTCCGCAGTCACTGATGAGTACAGGAGTTGTTGAAAATATTCCGCTGAGTATTATGGTGGAAGATGAAACAATTATAGATGATGAAACATTTGATCAGAAAAGTTTTCTGGAAAAGGTAGCAAAGAGCAAAAACTGCCCGAAGTCGGCATGTCCGTCACCGGAAGGCTATATGAAGGCATTTGAGTGTGAAGCGGACAGAATCTATGTTGTTACGCTTTCATCAAAATTAAGTGGTTCTTACAACAGCGCAGTGCTTGGCAAAAATCTCTATGAAGAAGAATACAGCGACAAACAGATTGTTGTACTTGATTCTAAATCGGCATCAGTCGGTCAGACCCTGATTGCCATGAAGATTGTAGAAGCAGAGGAGGCCGGACTGTCCTTTGAAGAAGTTATTGCAAAGGCAGAGCAGTTCCGTGAAGAAGAACACACCTATTTTGTACTGGAATCACTTGAAACACTGCGTAAGAACGGCAGATTAAGTAATTTAAAGGCACTGGCGGCAGATGTACTTAATATTAAGCCTGTTATGGGGGCTGATCCCGACGGCAATATTGTCCAGCTGGATAAGGCAAGAGGCATGAAAAAGGCACTCGATAAAATGGTAACACAGATGTTTAAGAATGTCGGCAATACGGAGGAAAAGGTACTTGCAATTTCACACTGCAACTGTCTGGAGCGGGCAGAATGGGTGAAAGAACTGGCACTTTCCAAAGGCACATTTAAGGATTGTTTTATTGTGGATACCCGCGGTATCAGCAGTCTGTATGCCAATGACGGCGGCATTATTATGGTTGTATAATGAAAGTAAAACGAAAAAAGGTATGGGCAGTATTTCTGCTTATAATTTTATGCAGTTTCTTTGTATCCGTGGCGGCAGAACCGTTTTGGTACGGGGAGAGCGTACAGGCGGACACAATGACCGCAGCACCACAACTGGCAGTGCAGACCGTGAGTTTAGAGCAGACGGCATTACAGATAAGGATAAATGCTACACTGCGGATATTTTTAGCTGCCGTGGCAGTGATTTTGGCGGCAGGCAGGCAGTCAGCCCGGTATTTTCCGAAACTGCGGCAGATACATACCGGGGACAGCCGGGAGATTATCTGCTACATTCATAAGACGGATGGAAAAAAGAAAAACGCTTCTATGTAAAAATCACAAAATCGTATTATAAAATACAGACATAGGAGTGTATATAATGAAATTTCATTTATCAAACCTGTTTAACGGACGAAAGGCACTGGCAGAGCAGGAAGAAGCATCCGGGGAAATGAATATTTTAAAGGCAGGACTGCTGGAAAAGCCGGAAAGTGCCATTGCGCAGGCAAGACTGGCGGCAAAGCTGATGTTTGATGAAACAAAAGATGCGTCAATACTGGCTGCAGGGCTTCTAAAGGACTACGAAGAAAATGCCTATATGCAGATTAAAAAAAGTGAAGAAAAAGTAGATTTATATGAAGACCAGATTTGTAATTATCTGCTTGAGATTTCAAAAAGGAAGCTGACGACCGCTGAGAGCCAGCGTGTATCGGTTCTGTTACATACGGCAAATGACCTTGAAACAATCAGTGACTGTACCTGCAGTATCGGTCTGGCGTACCGGAATATGTATGAGAAAAATGCGGAATTTTCGCAGGAAGCCGCGCAGCAGCTTGAACTGGCGCAGCAGGCAGTGCGGGAAATGCTTGAAAAGACCCGGGCGATGTTTGACGATATCCGGCAGATTCAGGAAGTCTATGCGTATCATCAGGTCGTCAGTGAGCTGTTAGACCGGCTTCGTGAAAAACACATTGAACGGCTGAAAAGCAGCCGGTGTATGGTGGAGAGCGGGCTGGTACTGACAGACCTTATCAACTATTACGAAAGAATTGCCGTGCGCTGTCAGCGGATTGCAGGGTATCTGATGCAGGAGGGCAATGAGGCACTGAAAATCCACGGACATGAATACTGGTTTCCTGCAAAGGATTACCGGGAGTTATATGAAGGCTGCAGAGAACGGTATCTGGCAGAGGATTAGATTATTTGATTATTTGCGCAGGAGTTTTAACTCCTGCGCAGTTTTTATTGCCTGTTGCCTGTTCGTTGCATCTAATTTCTGAAAAATATTTTTGCAGTGAAACTTTACGGTATTGACAGAGATGTCCAGATAGTCAGCAATCTGGACATTACTTCGCCCGTCTGCAATCAGTGTCAGAACATGAAGTTCTGTCTGAGTAAGCGGTGTGAATTTTTCACAGCGTCTGCGCAGATAATCCGGATAAAGAAGCCCCATTTCCTTCGATAACGTAATAATCCGATCAAGATAGGCATCCTCAAGTCCGTGTGTTTTCCGGTAACTGCGAAGAAGCAGATACATTTGTTCACCTTCATCTGCAGCCAGTCTGTCAAAGCGGCGGCGTTTTATGATTGGAAGTGTCACATCCAGAAGCTGATAAGCACGGGTGTTTTGCTCAACTTGCATGGAAGATGGATACATATTATAATCAGTGGCATGAATATAGCGTCGGTCAGTCACATATTCTTGGAGATCAGTACTGGAGGGAGTCGAATCAGTATCCGACGGTTTATGTCGGCGGTCATGATGTGTGTTCTCTGTCACGGACGCACAGAAGATATTGTGTGGCAAGAACGTGTACATCGGCATGGTACCGCTATGAATTAAGTGTGTATAATATTTATCATCGTGACTGGTGTCACAGCATTGATTATGTGCAGACTGCTTATAATACATATGAGCTTCAGCCTTTGAACGCACTTGCACAGTATGCAAAGCAGGAAACACCGGTTTTTAATGCCGGTGATGCGGCAGGACAGAACTGTCAGGACCTTAAATGGTTAAAAGCAATCAATGAAAAGATAGATGCAAACCAATACTATGTATACGAAAGACATGATAATGGAGTAGTATATAATTATAAGACAGATAAAGTCTGGAAGCAGGTAGATAATCCGCTGAAAAATGGTTATCCGAGAGGTGTTACTACAATGGCATTTTTTCGGATTGCGAAGTAACACAATTATTTTACAAAAAAATCAGTGGACAAATAGAAAAAGTTTGGAATAATTCAGGATGAATCAGTGAAAAAATATTATAAATGGTAATTTTAATGTTGAAATTAAGTTCAAAAACAGATAAAATTGAACTTAAATAGTAAAGGCTGAACTTGATGGGTGGTAAAATGAGAAATTTTGATTATAAAAAACTGGCTGAAAAAAACTGGGATAATGAAATATTGCTTCTTTGTTCTAAAATTCATGAATATAAAGGCAGACAGGAGCTTTTTATAAGACAAAAACCTGCCCAGTTAGGCAGACTGATTGAGATTGCCAGAATTCAGAGTACAGAGGCATCAAACAGAATTGAGGGCATTGTAACGACAAGCACGCGCATAAAACAGCTTGTGGCAGAAAAGACTGCCCCCAAAAACAGAGATGAGAAAGAAATTCTTGGATACAGAGATGTTTTAAATACCATTCATGAAAGTCATGAGTATATTGATATTACACCGAATAACATATTACAGCTCCATAGGGATTTGCTTAAACATGCAGGCTTTTCATACGGAGGTTCTTTTAAAAATGTACAGAATTACATTAAGGAAACAAGACCGGACGGAACGGAGATTGTAAGATTTATGCCGCTTGCACCCTATGAAACACCGGGTGCGGTTGAGGCAATTTGCAGGAGTTTTGTAGAAACAGCGGCACTTGAAATTGTCGACCCGCTTATCTTAATTCCGGCGTTTATTTGTGATTTTTTGTGCATTCATCCATTTAATGACGGAAACGGCAGAATGAGCCGTCTGTTGACACTCCTTCTTTTATACAAATGCGGGTATGAAGTGGGAAAGTATATTAGTATTGAAAAGCAGATTGAGAAGACAAAAGATGTGTATTATGATGTGCTTCAGAAAATAGATTACGGTTGGCATGAAGAAGAAAATGATGTAACACCGTTTATCAAGTATAATCTGAAAATGATTCTTGCTTCGTATATTGAATTTGAAGAAAGAGTCGGTGTAATGGATAATTCGGGATTAAAGAGTTCTGCATATGATATTGTAAAGGCATATGCAGACAATAAACTGGGAAAATTCACGTCAGCCGATGTGCTTGCAAACTGTCCGACAGTAGGAAGAACTTCTGTATTTAATGCGCTAAAGAAATTAACAGAAGAAGGATATATACAAAAACACGGAGAAAGAAGGCATACATTTTATGTAAAGACATCAAAATCCCCGTGGTAAGTCCAAACAGATAAAATTAAGTTCAAAAGTTTATAGAATATATTCAGTCCTCATTGTGAAGTCGTCTGCGAGTTTTGCGGTATTTGGCAGGAATCTTTTTAAGCGGTATGGTTTCGGGTGCATGGGTTGAACCTGCTTCTTTGGCGGTTTCATAATACCAGCACTTGTAATCAAGTGTATCAAGAGTTTCCTGAAGCTCTGCCATCTGCGCACGCAGGATTTCACGCTGCTTATAAAATAATTCAAGGCGCTGTTCAATCGTTTCATCGCCCTGTAGGGCAAGATTGATGTACTCGCGGATATCTTTTAAAGGCATACCGGCTTTTTTTAAACAGCTGATGATTTTTAACCAGCCGTAGTCGGATTCCTGAAACATACGGATTCCGCCCGGGGAGCGTTCTACAAAGGGAAGGAGTCCTTCCTTGTCGTAGTAGCGCAGGGTTGAAGCCGGAACATCCAGCATTTTTGCCATTTCACCAACAGTATAAATCATAATAACCCTCATTTCTGAGCAGCTTGTTGCGAAGCGGCGATGAGAAATTCGCGCAGGCGATTTCTCATCTGCCATTATAGCGATTTATTTTTGCTCAGAAACAAATCGCTGTGCGAAAAATCAGCACATCAGTGTGATTTTTCACATGAATCTCCATTCCGCAGCCATTTTAATGCCGTCTGAATAACTTAAAGATAACTTTAACTTTAAAGATAGTATATCGTGCAGAAAAGATAACGTCAAGAAGGAAAATAAAAAATTTCATGTTGATTTTACATACTTTTCATACAAAAAGGATAGCGGGTCAGACCGTTTCCCATTTACAATGAATGTAAAGGGAGGCGGTTTTTTGACATTTGAAGAAATAAAAAATAATGAAGAAATCAATGAATTTATAAATAAGGGAAATTATAATCTGGGACTTTTGGGATATACTGACCATTCACAGATTCACTGTTCCATTGTAGCTGATACAGCGGCGATGATTCTTAAAAAATTTGGATATTCTGAGCATGACATAGAACTGGCAAAGATTGCAGGGTATATGCATGATATCGGAAATGCAATTAACAGGACACATCATGCAGAATATGGAGGGTTACTTGCTGATGGAATATTGAAAAAAACGGACATGAACATTAAGGACAGAATAACGATTGTTTCAGCAATTTCTAATCATGATGAATCGACAGGAGGTGCGGTTGATTTAGTTTCAGCGGCACTCATTATTGCTGATAAGACAGATGTCAGGCGTGACAGGGTAAGGAGCGAAAAGGGAAAGGCTGCATTTGATATACATGACAGGGTTAATTATGCGGTCACTCAGCATAAATTGAAAGTTAATGTAGATAAGAAAACAATTTCACTTAATCTGCAGATTGATACAAAGATATGTTCAATGTATGAGTATTTTGAAATATTTCTTGGAAGAATGATGATGTGCAGAGGTGCAGCGGATATGCTTGGGGCAACATTTAAGCTTATGGCAAATGGTTCAAAGGTGTTGTAATAATTATCTTATACTAAGAAAGGATTTTTTATGAAAAAATATTATGTGCTGGATACTAACATTTTGCTTCAAAGTCCTAATGCAATATATGGTTTTGAAGATAATACAGTTGTTATTACTGGAACTACGCTTCAGGAGCTGGATTCCAAGAAAAATCTTGATGGAGAGATTGGATATAATGCGCGTCAGGTAGCAAGAATACTGGAAGATATAAGAAACAGGGGGAATCTTATAAAGGGAGTAAAGCTGAAAGAAACAGGTGGAAAACTGATATTTGAGCCAAATGAAGTTTCGCAGGAAAATCTGCCAGAGGGGTTTGACATTAAGAAACCGGATAACCGTATTATCAGTTCATGTATTGGGATTGCAAGAAAGAAAAAGAGAGCGGTTATCCTTGTTACTAATGACATTATGATGAGAATTGCGGCTGCCGTATGTGGAGTTGAAGTTCAGGAGTATAAGAATGACCGGATAAAAGAATCGGCATATATGGGGTATCGGGAAATTGAAACCACAAGGGAAATTATTGATGGAACATATAAGAAGCAGAGCCTTGATCCTGAGATTTTTGCAGATGAGAAGCCTTTTGTACCAAATGAATATATAACACTTACAGACGGCAGTGCATCAGCATTATGTGTATATAGAGACAATTGTATCAGACTGCTGAAAGATATGACTGCATTTGGAATAAGACCACAAAACCGGCTTCAGAGATTTGCACTTGATGCACTTTTAGCACCGGCAGAGGAGATACCGCTCGTAATACTCAGAGGACCTGCCGGAACTGCAAAGACTTTTTTATCGATGGCAGCGGCACTTGATAAGACGTATACTGATGAATTCTCAAGACAGATTGGTAGTACATCATATGACAAAATATATATAGGGCGTGCAAATGTATCAAGTGATGAAGCATTTGGCTTTCTTCCTGGAGAACTTGAAGATAAGACAAGACCATTGCTGGGCTGTTTTTATTCAAATCTTGAGGATTTACTTAGGAAGGGAAATCATGAAGAAGATATACAGATACAGATGCAGATAGATGATATGATGGAAACGGGATTATTGAGGGTATTCCCATTAGCTTATATAAGGGGAATGAGCATAAAAAACAGTTTTATAATATGTGATGAAGCACAGAATATAGGCAGGTCCCTTATAAGGGATATTGTTACACGGTGTGGTCAAGGTTCAAAATTAGTAGTTCTTGGTGATACGAATCAGATTGATGTTCCGTTTCTGGATAAAACAAATTCAGGACTTACATATCTTGCGCATAACATGAAGGGAAGTACCAAATGTGCACAGATAACACTTACAGAGAAAGAATCTGTTCGTAGTGCACTTGCAACAGAGGCACTTAGCAGATTGGATTAGAAGTCTGGCTTTGTGCAGTATCCGGAAGCGTACAGTCATGGGTCAAGGGGCTGGGGCTGTAGAATTTAATAAAAGATTATAATAAAATTCCCGCAGTGCGAAGTTATTTGGCATAGCGGGAATTTTTATATATTTGTGTTGTGGTGATAATTGTTATTGCTAAAAAATATTATATATATATTGACTTTTGTATATACTATGTATATTATTTTTAGGAGAATACTATGCAAACTATATTAAAAGAACGGTTGGAGTCACAATGAGAAAAAAGGTAATTACATCGGCTGTAATAATTTTAATCTTATCAATTATATTATTACTAATAAATCATTATAAAGGACACAATTCGATCGCAGCACCTGAGATTACGCTTGTTTATGCGGAAAATCAGGTTGAGGATTATCCGACGACAAAGGGTGCTTACGAATTTGCACGCCTTGTTAATGAAAGAACGAACGGAAGAATTAAGATTGTTGTAAAATGCAATGGAGAACTGGGGGACGAAAAGTCAGTTATTGAACAGCTAAAGTTTGGAGGAATTGATTTTTCGAGAGTATCCATATCATCTATATCCGATGATATTCCGGCATTAAAAGTAATCCAGATGCCGTTTTTATATTCAGATGCACAGGAAATGCTGGATGTATTGAATGGAAAAGAGGGAATGCAGTTCGTAGATGCAGTCCGGGAAAGTAATCTTGGTGTAAGAGCATTATCATGGTATGATGCAGGCGCACGAAGTTTTTATTCTGTAAAGCCGGTTACGGCAATACAGGATTTGCAGGGTTTAAATATAAGAGTACAGGAATCAGAGCTTATGTCAGAAACGATAGAAATGCTTGGCGCGAATCCGGTAAAAATGACCTATTCAGAAGTTTATAAGGGGCTTCAGACCGGAAAAATAGATGGGGCAGAAAACAGTCTTGTGACATATACCTATTCTAAACATTATGAACAGGCTAAGTACTGTCTGATTGATGAGCATACAAGAATTCCGGAAGTGCAGCTAATATCTCGGTATACATGGGATAAATTATCAGATGAAGACAAGGCAATTATATCAGAATGTGCAAAAGAATCGGCTGTTTATGAAAGAGATATCTGGAAGAATACAGAGGAAGCTGCGGTAAAGATGATTGAAGATAAAGATATAACGGTAACGAAAGTGAGTGATGAAGAAAAGCAGAATCTAAGAGAAAAGCTGCAGCCTATATATGATAAATATTGTTCAAACTATATTGATATAATTAAAGAAATTGAAAAAAATCAGGAGTGACTATGTCTTTAAAAAGAAAATTCCAATATGTATATACAATAAGCAGTGCGGTGATTGCAGCAGCACTTGTACTGGGAATATTGCTTTCTGTAAAAGGAATGGACATGCTGACCAATACCCTGGATAATAATGAAAAAGCAATAGAACTGTATAGAGCTGTAACGAAGGAACATAATACATTAAAATTATATTTCGAGGATGCACAGACAATATTGCCTGAACAGATTGATGAAGTCAGGAATGATACAAAAAGGATTCTGAAAAAAATCCCGGCAGATTATAATGGTATGAATGAGGAGCAGTATATTGTTATCCAGTCTATACATAATACATATGACAGCTATGATACGATATACCGCAGTATTACAGAGTCGAATCTTAGTGAAAAAGAGTATAGAAATGCGATAGATAACTGTTATAAAGCACAGAATTACTTGGAAGATTATGTGAAAAAATATGAAAGCATAACCGTATCGTTAGGAAATGAGCAGTATAACGGACAGAAAAAGCTATTCTATATAATACCGGTGATCTGTATTATTATTGCATTTGTAGTAATTGTATTGTTTATATGGATAAGGCTTTTTATGAGCCGGAGCATCGTAAAACCAATTTTAATGCTGTCGGATGAAGCAAGAAGAATAAGCATGAATGATTATTCCGGTGATGATATCATAATAAAAGGTGATGATGAAATATCACTTCTGATTAAGGAATTCACAGAGATGAAACATTCAACAAAGAATTATATCGTTACGCTTAAAGAAAAACATAAAGTTGAACAGCAGCTTGAGCATATGCGTTTTGAAATGCTCAAAAACCAGATTAATCCACATTTTCTTTTTAATACATTAAATCTGATTGCAGGAACGGCAGAAATTGAAGATGCCGTAACAACGGAAAAGATGATAAATACGTTGAGCCGTCTTTTCAGATATAATCTTAAAACGCAGACTTCCATTATGCCGTTGGAGCAGGAAGTAAAAATAATGGATGATTATATGTATTTACAGCAGATGAGATTCGGGCAAAGAATAAAATATATGTGTGATGTTGATAAAGAATGTATGGATGAGCTTGTACCGGCATTTGTCTTACAGCCGCTTATTGAAAATGCAATCATACACGGCTTGTCCTCCTCATCTAAAGGTGGTCTTATCTATGTAAGATGTTTTAAGAAAGAGGATAAAATGTGGCTGTCCGTTGCAGATACGGGGATTGGAATTGAAAGAGATAAATTGAAAAATATCAGAAGATATATTGATAATATATTTTTATCACCGGATACCAAACCGGCTGCAACTGCTGAAAATGACAATAAAAGTGATGCGGATAACGGAATAAAGAGAAAAACCGTAGGAGTCGGCATAGGAAATATTGCGTACAGAATAAAAGGCATGTACAATAACAGCGGTATCAAAATTTATAGTGTAAAAGAACGCGGAACAGTGATACAGATATTTTTTGATAACTATAGTAAATGATATTCGGTGGGGGAAGACGGATGTATAGGGTATTATTAGTTGATGATGAACAGATTGAACGTATGGCGCTGGCTAAAAAAATAGACAGATATTACGGAGATAAGGTGGATATATATCATGCCGTAAACGGAAGAGAAGCGGTTGCCATGTGCGGCGAACAAAAGAATGATATTGTTATTATGGATATATCCATGCCTGAAATGAATGGTGTAATGGCGGCGAAATATATAAGAAAAATGGATGATGAGTGTTCAATCATATTCCTGAGTGCGTATGATGACTTTGAATATGCAAGAAATGCAATTAAAGTCAGGGCTTTGGATTATCTGTTAAAACCCTGCGATATGAATGATTTGCTGGCGGTGATGGATACGGCACTGCAAAAGCTTGATAAAGAAAATGCTTTTAATGGAAATAGTATCTCTGGGAAAGAACAGAATAAAGAAACACAAATAGACGGAAGCAACTATAATAATGTCAGAGAAAACAGACCCAAAAGAACAGATAATGTAAGGAATTCTGATGAGCAGACAACAATAAAATACTTAAAAGAGTATGTGGAAAATAATTATATATATGATATATCCATGCAGGAAGCCGCAGAAGAAATGGGATATTCAGATGCATATTTCAGCAAATTGTTTAAACAATATTTTAATCAGAATTTTACGGCATATCTTACAGAGTATAGAATAAAAAAAGCAAAGGAACTGCTTAGCAATACCAATCATAGCATTAAAGACATAAGCAGAATGGTAGGATACACGGATTCCAATTATTTTGCCAAAATATTTAAACGGTTAGTCGGCGAAATTCCTTCAAAGTATCGTGAAAATTTAACAGAAAATGAATGAAAAGCACAGCTCCTTCCGGATGTCATTAGATAAATAGGACTTCCGGTGGGGCTGTTTTTATTTTGTATATAGTAAAACTGCACAATATAATTGCGTATAAACTGTGAAATATATCATGTTATGACAAAAAAATCTCCTCCAATGACAAACATTTACGGTATTAAAACCAAAACGATGCTTTTATTATATAAATATAGAATAAAACCGGTTATAAAGCAGAGGTTATTCAGTAATTTGGCTTTAATAGGTGTCAAAAACAAAAGGAGGAAACAGATGATTAAAACAATAATGAAACGATGTGCTGTACTGATGTTATGTATGGTTATGACCGTTGGATTATTTGGCTGTAATCTGTCAGTAAATAATGGAAAACGTATCGTAAGAATAGCGATAGCACAGTCGGAAACACATCCGGAATACCTGGGACTTGTTGCATTTAAAGAATACGTTGAGGAAAGACTTGGGGACAAATATGAAGTCCAGATTTTTCCAAACGAATTATTGGGTTCGATACAGAAAACAATAGAGCTTACACAGACAGGAGCGATTGATTTCGCAGTTGCGGGTACAGCGAATCTTGAAACATTTGCAGATGTATATGAAGTGTTTAGTATGCCATATCTTTTCGATTCAGTTGAAAGCTATAAGGCAGTAATGCAGGATACGGATTATATGGAAAATGTATATGAATCAACAGATTCTTCCGGTTTCAGAGTCCTTACATGGTACAATGCCGGAACAAGAAATTTTTATGGTAAAAAAGCGATAAATACACCGGAAGACCTTTCGGGAATGAAGATCAGAGTACAGCAAAGTCCCGCCAGTGTAGCCATGATGCAGGCATTTGGAGCGGCGGCTTCTCCGATGAGTTTCGGTGAAGTATATACAGCAATCCAGCAGGGCGTAATAGATGGGGCTGAAAATAATGAGCTTGCATTAACGAATAATAAACACGGTGAGGTTGCCAAGTATTACACGTATAATATGCACCAGATTATACCGGATATGCTTGTTGGAAATCTGAAATTTATTCAGGGACTTGATGAGGATGAATTAAAGGTGTTTAAGGAAGCAGCCTTAAAGTCTACAGAGGTTGAACTTACAGAGTGGGACAAGTGCGTTGAGGAAGCTAAAAATACAGCCCATAACGAGATGGGTGTGGAATTCATATATCCGGACATTACACTTTTTAAAGATAAAGTTAAAAATATGCAGCAGAATATGATTCAGAAAAATCCTTCGATTGTTGATATATACAATCATATTCAGGAAGTAAATAAACGCATAGGGGAGGAAAAGTAATGGCTATATTAGATAATATAAGAAATGTCATGAATAAAGTAATCAGAATTATATGTATAGTACTTTTTGCATTTATGGTTATTATTGGAACGTACCAGATACTTGTAAGATACATTTTCAATAGTCCAAGTACTGTATCGGAAGAACTTCTGACGTATTCATTTACGTGGATGTCTTTATTTGCAGCCGCCTATGTGTCTGGAAAAAGAGAACATATGAGAATGGGGTTCCTTGCAGATAAGTTAAGTGGAAAGAATTTAACAATACTTAATGTTGTAATTGAAATTATAACAATTGCATTTGCATTGATAGTAATGGTCTATGGAGGTATATCCATTACAAGTCTGTCGATGACTCAGAAGACAGCATCTCTTGGTATTCCAATGGGATATATATATATTGTTATTCCCATAACAGGAATTGTTATTGCAGTGTATGGCATATTAAATGTGACAGATCTTATCAGGAAAGGAGAAAATGTATGAATATAGCATGGTTATCAGGTCTTATTATATTAGTGATTCTTGTTATAATGCTTATAGCAGGAGCGCCGATTGCAATATCACTTGCAGTTTCATCAATATGTGCAATCCTTCCGGTATTGTCAACCGAACCGGCACTTGTAACCGGTGCGCAGAGAATATTTTCGGGAATATCAGTATTTAATCTGATAGCGATTCCATTTTTTATTCTTGCCGGTAACATCATGAATAAAGGTGGAATTGCCATAAAACTTATTAACTTTGCAAAGATATTTACAGGAAGAATACCGGGTTCGCTTGCACATACAAATGTTGTGGCAAATATGCTTTTTGGTGCGATATCAGGTTCGGGTACGGCAGCAGCTTCGGCAATGGGTGCTATTATAGGACCGGTTGAAGAAGAAGAAGGGTATGATAAGAATTTTTCAGCAGCCGTAAATATCGCCACAGCACCGACAGGCTTGCTGATACCACCTAGCAATGTAATGATTACATTTGCGATGGTCAGCGGTGGAACTTCAATAGCCGCGCTTTTTATGGCAGGTTATATTCCGGGGATTCTCTGGGGACTTGCATGTATGGTAGTAATCTATATATATGCAAAGAAAAGAGGATATACAAGCAGTAAACGATATGCACTTAAGGAAAAAACTAAAATAATACTTGAAGCATTGCCGTGTCTTCTTATGATTATTATCGTTATCGGCGGTATTATTGGCGGTATTTTCACGGCAACCGAGGGTGCAGTCGTTGCAGTTGTATATAGTCTTATACTTTCACTTGTATTTTATAAGTCTATTAAAGTAAGTGAACTTCCTAAGCTTCTTATGGACAGCGCAGAAATGACAGGAATCATCATATTCCTTATCGGTGTATCAAGCATAATGTCATGGGTTATGGCATTTACAGGCATACCGGCAGCGATATCGGGAGTAATGCTTGGTATCAGCAGTAACAAGTATGTTATTCTGCTCATAATAAATGTTATTCTTCTTATTGTCGGAACATTTATGGATATGACACCTGCCTGCCTTATATTCACCCCAATCTTCCTTCCGATATGTCAGGCAGTCGGTATGAATACCATTCATTTCGGTATTATGATGATATTCAACTTATGTATCGGAACAATCACACCTCCGGTTGGAACAACGCTTTTCGTAGGTGTTAAGGTAGGTAAGACAAAGATAGAAGATGTTATAAAGCCTTTGCTTTATTATTTCGCGGCAATATTTATTGTCCTTTTACTTGTAACTTATATACCGGCTATTTCATTATGGCTTCCGGGATTATTGGGTTATGTAAAGTAGCGCTTATGTAAAATATCCCCATTCACAGAGTTTATATAATCTGTGAATGGGGATGTTTTTGTACATATATTATGATTAAGAGTAAAGCGAAGAATATTATGAAATATAGAAATATAAAAATCTTTATTGAAAGAAAAGTTGTTGTATGATACTATAACCGTATAAACGGATAAGGTATTTATAAATACGGATGCATGAGAAATATTGATGGAGGAAAAATTGTGATTATCAGTGAAAGAATTTTTTATGTAATGGAGCAGAAGAACATAACACAGTTGGAACTCTCGAGAAGAACTGGAATTGCAACGAGCAACATTAGTGATTGGAAAAAGAAAAAAACAAATCCTAAGGCGGATTGTTTGATTTCAATATGTGATGCATTAGAAATCACCGCTGATCAACTTTTAACGGGAAAAGGAATTGATCCGGAATGTAAAGATGCAGATATGGATTATCAAGTTACCAGGTCGGATATTAAGATTTTAAAACAGATACACAGTCTGGATGATACGCAGTATAAAAGACTGATGGCATATATGAAGGCTTTGAAGAAGTTAGAACAAATGGAGAGTATAGTGGAAAAATAGTCAATCATAATTTGTAACCGATTTATTGGGAGGAAGGATGGAAAAAACAAAAGAGTTGATTACAACAGATTATATTCGTAATAAGGTGTATATAATTCGTGGGCAACAAGTGAGGCTTGATCAGGATTTGGCAGAAATTTAAGGTTATCAAGTTAAGAATTTAAATCAGCAAGTAAAACACATTCAGAATAGGGAGTTCAGAGTAATTATGATGACAAAGATACAGGCGATAGAGTTATCGGCAGAAAAAATTTTACAGGGGAATATTACCGAAGCCCAAACAGTTATGGATACAGAATATCCATTTCAAAAAATAACGGCACAGGGCAGAAAATACACAGACAAAGAAAAAATGGAGCAGTTTGTACGTGATGGTTTTATTGACAGGTATAGTGGGCAGAAGTTAGTGAATCCAGGATTATTAAAGGTTTTATCACATTATATGCCGGAAACTGTTCCATATCATGCACATTGGAAAATGGAATCTTGTCACAACGCATACTGGGAATTTGTGCCGACAGTTGACCATATTTATCCAGTGGCACTAGGCGGAACTGATTCGTCAGAAAACTGGGCAACGACTTCAATGCTTCATAATTCAATTAAAAGTAACTGGACATTAGCACAATTAAATTGGAAATTGCATGATGCTGGAAATTATAATGAATATGACGGATTGACAGAAATTTTTATAAAGCTGGTGCGGTCTGATGAAGCATTATTAAAGGATGCATATATTAAAAAATGGTATAGATTATCGGTGGCAAACAAGTGAATTTGTAAAAACAGAAAATATTGTAATTTGGCAATAAGCCGGCTTAGAATTGGGGGTTCATATGATAAACAGACAAAAGCTGTCCGCGGCACTTGAGGAATATAAAAAAGATTTTGACAGTGAGTGGCAGGACGAAAAATACAAGTGGCAGGCGGTAAAATGTTTTCAGGATAACTGGGATATCGATGCAGGGGATTTTGTGGCAATGCTTGCAAAATCACTGAAAAAAAGGCAAATTTATTGACCTCGAATACCGGGGAATCGGTACGTAATGGGCGGTAATATTATCTGGGTGCGGACACTGGATTTGAATCAGCCGTTTACACAGATTGCGGGACAGCTTGAAAAAATCGCAGAGGATTATTTTGGGGAAAATGTAATGGAACAGAATGCAGATTCCATAATAAGGAGGTAGAACAGATGCAGTATTTTAAGTTACAAATCGGATGTATGCTGATCGTGCTTTACGTGGCATTTATTTATATCCGTGAGAAGTATGAATATAAAGTAAAGCAGAAAGAGCCGGTATTTGAACTGCTTTTGATTACGGGAATCCTAAGCATTGTATTTGACGGGGCAACGGCATATACCGTAAATTATCTTGATAAAGTGCCTGGGCTTGTCAATGCTGTGCTTCATGCCTGCTTTTTGTGCGGACTGGATACACTGTCATTTGTAATATTTTTATATATGTACGATATAACAAGAGGAGTGCCAAAAAGCAGAAAAATAAAGACATTAATCATACTGCCGCTGGCAATATGCATTGCAGTAGTGATTCTGTTTATGCCACAGCTGGAGTACCGTTCCGGCAGAATTACCAATTATTCCATGGGAATTTCTGCGTATACCTGTTTTATTATGGTCGCTGTTTATATGCTGGGAACGGTCATTCTTCTGGTAAAAGGCTGGAGAAATATGGGACATCATAAGCTGATTACGCTGACGACCTGTATTGCGGCGGCAAATGTGGTGACGATTTATCAGATGATTTATCCTGAATCGCTCATATCCTGTCTGGTGCCGACATTTGTCATTATCGGTTCTTATCTGAATGTTGAAAATCCGCTGTTTACAAAGCTGCAGGCGCACAACCGTGAAATGGTCATGGGCTTTGCAACATTGGTGGAAAACAGGGATGGCAGTACAGGAGGGCATATCCGCAGAACAACGACATATGTAAAGCTTCTGGCAGAAGAACTGCAGAAAAGGGGAATGTATAAAGAACAGCTGACACAGGATTACATAGAAAATCTTACCATAGCCGCGCCAATGCACGATGTTGGAAAGATTGCCATACCGGATGCTATTTTACAAAAACCGGGCAGGCTCACAGATGAAGAATTTGCCATTATGAGAACGCATGCGGAAAAAGGCGGAGAAATCATAAAAGAAACGTTTGGACATATCGGTGACGGTGAATATGAAAAAATGGCATATGAGGTTGCAAGGTATCATCATGAAAAATGGAATGGAAAAGGGTATCCGCAGGGGCTGGCCGGAGAGGATATTCCGTTATGTGCAAGGATTATGTCGGTAGCAGATGTATTTGATGCGGTTTCAGCCAAAAGATGTTACAGGGATGCGATGCCGTTAGAACAGTGCCTTGAGATTATTGAAAAGGGCAGCGGACAGGATTTTGACCCTGACATTGCGGAAGTATTTCTGGATATGAGAGAACGGATTGGGCAGGTAGTGGGGGCAATCTGATGGATTCACCCAGGGATAATAACTGTACTGCTTTTTTGGAGTTCTAATATTGACATGGATTGGCAGCCGGTTGTATGCTTATAAATATCAGAAAACAGACATAGATATTTGCAAACAGAAATAAAAGGACAGGTTATACGATGAACGGATTTGATAAAATGAATAAAAAACTGCTGGCTTCACAGGTAGAAGATGCATTAATGGACGATATTTTAAATAAGCCGGTTCCGATTGGGGAAAAAATCCCGAATGAATATGAACTAGCAGAAAAGTACGGTGTAGGGAGAAGCACAATCCGTGAAACAGTAAAAAGTCTGGTATCCAAAGGCATTTTAGAGGTGCGGCAGGGTTCGGGAACGTATGTTATCGGCACAGATACACTGGAAAATGATCCACTGGGCTTTTCTAAATATGAAGATAAGTATAAGCTGGCACTGGAGCTGTTTGAAGTCCGCTTAATGCTGGAGCCGGAGATTGCTGCGCTCGCCGCCCAGAAAGCGACAGAGCAGGATAAAGAAGAAATTGTGCGGCTGTGTGATGAGGTGGAGAATTTCTATCGTGCCGGAAAAAATCATACAAAAAAAGACCAGGCGTTTCATGCGGCGATTGCAAAGGCAAGTGGTAACAGTGTGGTAGAGTCACTGATGCCGACAATTCACACGGCGATTATTACATTCGTTAATCTGACCTATCACAAGCTGATGGAAGAAACGATCCAGACACACAGGGCGGTTGCGGAAGCAATTGTGCAGGGTGATTCAGTCGGCGCAAAATGTGCCATGATTATGCACCTGACCTATAACCGGCAGATGTTGGTGAAAATGATGCAGGAGCGCAAAGCAGGCAATAGAACAGACGATAATAAAGAATAATAAAAACAATAAATTGGTTGGTAAACCGCAGAAAAACGAGAGGAAAAATTTGTAAAATACATCAGACCATTTTTGCGAACAATGTTAAAATATGGATTAATAAAATGAATAGTTGTGCAAAAAGCACAAAAACAAGGCGGATTACAATAGCTAATCCGTCTTTTTTTAGTACAAAAAACGAAAATAAAATAAATACATCGGATGTATTGACATTTGCACAAGCAAAATATAGAATAAAATCAACAAATACATCAGACGTCTTATGAATATTATTCGTTGTTTTACACAACGCAATGCATTACAAATCAAAATGAAAGTTTCAAACTGGCGGAAAAGGTATGATGTTTTTACGGAATACGGCTTCCGCGGAAATGGAGGGTATTATGGACCAAACAACAAGATTGATTCTTGCGGCGGTAGTGGGAATGATTTTACTGCTCGTTCTCATTATCAAATTTAAGATTCATGCAATGCTGTCAATTCTGATTGGTGCAATTACAATCGGTCTGATTGCAGGAATGCCGTTTTCACAGATTGTTACGGCAGTCAATGACGGTATCGGTAACACATTAAAGGGGATAGCCCTGTTAGTAGGTTTAGGAAGCATGTTCGGTGCAATTCTTGAAACGTCGGGCGGTGCACAGACACTTGCCGTTACAATGGTCAACAGGTTCGGTGATAAAAAAGCGGCATGGGCGCTGGGTATTACAGGACTGGTTATTGCAATGCCGGTATTCTTTGATGCAGGACTGATTATTCTGATTCCACTGGCATTTTCGCTGGCAAAAAGAACAAAACGTTCCACACTTTATTATGTTATTCCGTTATTGGCAGGACTTGCCGTAGGACATGCATTTATTCCACCGACACCGGGACCTGTACTGGTTGCAACGATGTTGGGCGTTGACCTTGGCTGGGTTATCCTTATCGGTATTGCCTGTGGTACGGTAGCAATGATTGTAGCCGGACCGGTATGGGGGTCTATCTGTGGAAAGAAATACATGGTTGAAGTACCGGAGCACATTCAGCAGCAGGAAGATATTGATGAATCAAAGCTTCCGAGCTTTGGACTGGTTGTAACCATTATTCTGATTCCGCTGGTACTGATTATTTTAGATTCTCTTGCAGGTGTAGTGGGATTTTTGACACCCGTGGCAGGCATTCTGGGATTTTTAGGCGAGCCGTTTGTGGCACTGCTGATTGCAACACTGGTTGCGATGTATTTCCTTGGAACAAGACACGGTTACACACTGGCAGAACTTGAAAAGATACTCACAAAATCTTTAGAGCCGACAGGGCTGATTCTTTTAGTAACAGCCTGCGGCGGTGTATTAAGATATATGCTTCAGTATTCAGGACTGGGCGATGTTATCGGAAATGCCGTTTCATCAGCCGCACTTCCGTTAGTTGTGGTAGCATTTATTGTTGCTGCACTCGTAAGAATCTGCGTAGGTTCTTCTACCGTAGCTATGACTATGGCAGCAGGCATTATTGCTGCAATGCCGGAAATTGCGACACTTTCACCGCTTTATCTTGCCTGCATTACCGCAGCAGTAGCCGGTGGCGCAACGGTCTGCTCACACTTTAACGATTCCGGTTTCTGGCTGGTACGTTCATTAGTCGGACTCGATGAAAAAACGACATTAAAGACATGGACCATTATGGAAACACTCGTTGGCGGAACAGGATTTTTAGTAGCACTGTTGATTTCATTCTTTGTATAATGTGTAAAAACTAGCGATGGCGGTTTGGCTTTAAGCGGAAAAACGCCATGCACGACAGATTTGTGCCGCAGGCATTACAAATCTGTTTGTATCGCAGAATTGAATAAATTCAGTTTGCGATTACTTTGACATTAAAATGCCTGCAGAAAAGAGGATTAGTGTGAAAAATCACACTGAGGTGCTGATTTTTCACAGGGATATTTGTTTCTGAGCAAAAACAAATATCCCTGATTGCAGATGAGAAATCGCCTGCGCGAATTTCTCATCGCATCTTTACAACAAGTTGCTCAGAAAAGAGGATTATTATGGAATTAAAAAGTCAGGAAATGAGAAAACTTGCACCGGAGCTGGATCCGTTAAGAATCGGAACGGGCTGGAAGCGTGAAGATTTATCAAAACCACAGATATTTATAGAAAGTACATACGGTGATAGTCATCCGGGAAGCGGTCATTTAAACATTTTAGTAGAAGAAGTACGAAAAGGTGTTGCACAAGCCGGCGGATTCGGTGCAAGATATTATGTAACAGATATCTGTGACGGCGAAAGCCAGGGTACGGACGGCATTAATTTCAGTCTTGCAAGCCGTGAAATGATTGCCAATATGATTGAAATTCAGGGCAACGCAACCGTATCCGATGCCGGTGTTTATCTGGCAAGCTGTGACAAGGGTATGCCGGGCAACCTTATGGGACTTGCGCGTGTCAACATTCCATCCGTAGTTGTTCCGGGCGGTACGATGAATGCAGGACCGGAAATGCTGACTTTAGAGCAGCTCGGTATGTACAGCGCAAAATATCAGCGCGGTGAGATTGACGAAGAAAAATTAGACTGGGCAAAATGCAATGCTTGTCCAAGCTGCGGTGCATGTTCCTTTATCGGAACGGCTTCTACAATGCAGATTATGGCAGAAGCACTTGGGCTTGCCCTTCCGGGAAGCGCACTCATGCCTGCTACAAGTCCGGATTTACTGGCATATGCAAGAGAAGCCGGAAAACAGGCAGTCAAACTCGCTTACATGGAAAATATGAAACCGTCCGATATTGTAACGATGGAAAGCTTTGAAAATGCAATCCTTGTGCATGCTGCAATTTCAGGCAGTACAAACTGTCTGCTTCATATTCCGGCACTGGCACATGAATTTGGAATAGAAATTACAGGCGATACATTTGACAGACTGCACCGCGGCGCGCATTACCTGCTTGATGTCCGTCCGGCAGGAAGATGGCCTGCTGAAACATTTTACTATGCAGGCGGCGTTCCGGCGATTATGGAAGAAATCAAGGAACATCTGCATTTGGATGTTATGACAGTAACAGGAAAGACACTTGGCGAGAATCTGGAAGATTTAAAGAAAAATGGATTTTATGAGCGTTGTGAAAAGTGGCTTGCACAGTTTAACGAACGGTACAACACCAACATCACCCGCAAAGATATCATACGTCCGTACGATGAAGCAATCGGCACGGAGGGCAGTATTGCAGTCTTAAAAGGAAATCTTGCACCAGAGGGCGCAGTCATTAAGCATACAGCGTGTCCGAAGGAAATGTTTAAGGCAGTTTTAAGAGCCAGACCATTTGACAGCGAAGAAGAATGTCTGGACGCAGTGCTTCATCATAAGGTACAGAAAGGTGATGCAGTCTTTATCCGTTACGAAGGCCCGAAGGGAAGCGGTATGCCGGAAATGTTTTATACCTCCGAGGCAATCAGCAGTGATAAAGAACTTGGAAAGAGTATTGCGCTGATTACAGACGGACGTTTCTCAGGCGCCTCAACCGGTCCTGTTATCGGACACTGCAGTCCGGAAGCCGTAGACGGTGGTCCGATTGCCCTCGTTGAAGAAGGCGATTTGATTGAAATTGACGTAGAAGCAAGAAAGTTAAATATTATCGGTATCCACGGCGTGAAAATGACCGAAGAAGAAGTGCAGGAAGTATTAAAACAGCGCCGCCTTGCATGGAAACCGAAAGAACGCAAGTACAAGAAAGGTGTACTGAGGCTGTTTAGTGAACTGGCAGCCAGTCCGATGAAAGGGGCTTATCTGGAATACGATAAGTAAAATCCTATCTTTTCCTAATATAAATGATGCAATCCGCAAGGCTGGGTATCCGGTCTTGCGGATTTGCCGTTGTATTGCATGATATAGCGAATAGGTATTTGATATTTACGGCGGACATTGGTATCATAGAAATATTACAGGATAAAATGCAATAAAAGGATAGGTGATAAACGTATGAAACCGCAAAGACAGATAAATCAGGAATATTTAACAGGGGAACGCCCTTTATTTGGGGAATCGGGGCTTCAAATTAACCATACTCTATTTGGGGAAGGCGAATCTCCGTTAAAGGAATGTCATCAGATTGAAATGGAAAACAGTATGTTTCAGTGGAAATATCCTTTATGGTACAGCAGTGATATTGAAGTCAAAGACAGTACATGGGCGGAAATGGCGCGCGCGGGCGTGTGGTATACCAACAACATTCATATCGAAAATGCGCTGATTGAAGCACCGAAGAATTTCCGCAGGTGTAGCCAACTGAAGTTAGACAACGTATTTTTACCGAATGCCGCGGAAACGCTTTGGAATTGTAGTAACGTGACATTAAATCAGGTGTGTGCAAAGGGCGATTATTTTGCAATGAACTGCACCGATATGCAGATTGACAATTTTGAACTGGCGGGAAATTACTGCTTTGACGGTGCAAAAAATGTGGAAATCCACCATGCCAAAATGCTGTCTAAGGACGCTTTCTGGAACAGTGAAAATGTGACGGTGTACGACTCTTACATTTCCGGGGAATATCTGGGCTGGAATTCAAAGAATCTGACACTTGTCAACTGTACGATTGAGAGCCTTCAGGGAATGTGCTACGTTGAAAATCTGGTGCTGAAAAATTGCAGACTGTTACACACAACGCTTGCATTTGAATATTCCACGGTAAACGCAGAGATTACGGGAAAAGCGGACAGCATTTTAAATCCGAAGGGCGGTACAATCCGCGCAGATGCAATCGGAACACTGATTTTAGAGCCGGATAAGATAAAGCCGGATGATACGCAGATTATTTGTGAAAATGTAATGGAAAGGCGGGAAAAATTTTAAATGGAAAATTTATTTGATAAACCGGTAAAACGCAGAGGAACGGGCAGTTTAAAGTGGGACGTTGCCGAAAATGAACTGCCGATGTGGGTTGCCGACATGGATTTTGAAACAGCGCCGCCGGTAAAAGAAGCTATTTTAAAGCGGGCGGAGCACGGCGTGTTTGGCTACACGGACATTACACCGGAGTGGTATAGTGCCTATCAGAGCTGGTGGAAAGACCGTCACGGATTTGAAATGGAAAAGGAGTGGCTCATTTTTACAACGGGTGTCGTTCCGGCAATTTCAAGTATTGTAAGAAAAATGACAACGGTTGCGGAAAATGTGGTGGTTATGACACCGGTTTACAACATTTTCTTTAATTCCATATTAAATAACGGCAGAAATGTGCTGGAAAGCCGTTTAAAATATGAAAACGGCGCATATCAGATTGACTTTGATGATTTAGAGGAAAAACTTGCAAATCCGCAGACGTCCCTGTTGCTGCTGTGTAATCCGCATAATCCTGTCGGAAAAATCTGGGACAGGGAGGAACTTAAAAGAATCGGGGAATTATGCTGGAAACATCATGTACTGGTGCTTTCTGACGAAATCCACTGCGATATTACAGAGCCGGGCAAGGACTATAGTCCGTTTGCTTCGGTATCTGAAACGTGTAAAAATAACAGTATTACATGTGTTGCGGCGACAAAAGCATTTAATATTGCGGGAATCCAGACGGCGGCAGTGATTGTGCCGGATAAAACGATTCGTCACCGTGTCAGCCGCGGATTAAATACCGATGAAGTGGCAGAGCCCAATGTATTTGCATTGACCGCACCGATAGCGGCATTTACAAAGGGCGGGGCATGGCTGGACGAACTGCGTGCATATTTATGGGAAAACAGAAAGACAGCGGAAGCATTTATAAAGGAAGAAATTCCGCAGATTTCAGTTGTAGCGGCGGAAGCAACGTATCTGTTATGGATAGACTGCACACGCATTGCCAAAAAAGAAGACAACCTCTGCGCATTTATCCGCAGCCACAGCGGGCTGTATCTGTGTGACGGCGCGGAATACCGCAACGGCGACGGCTTTTTAAGAATGAATCTTGCCTGCCCGAAAACGCAGGTGGAAGACGGACTGCGCCGGTTGAAGGAGAGCGTGGAGGCGTATCAGAAGCGGTATGCAGGGTAAAAGGCCTGATTTGAAATAACGTGTTCATTCAATGCTTTACGGGCATGAATTGATATAAGGCAGAACTATTGGATATGAAAAGCGGTTCTTTATATAATAATGGAGATTATTATGGGACACGTTACAAATCAATACTATGAAATCATGCAAAAGACAGGATTGGCTTCAATTGTAGCATTAACAACAAAGAAAAATCCGTTTCCGCAGGAAAAGGTCAATTATCTGCTGATTACCGGGCAGATGAAATATGACAGCAGTGAATATGCCACTTTAAAAGAAAAAATCCAGATGGCAGGATATGCGGTGATTCTAGTTGCAGAAGCAGCGCAGATTCAGATTGCAAATCGTCTGCTCTGGGAGTGTAGAAATGTGACAGCGGACGCAAGAATACTGGAAGTTGGAATCGGCTCCGGAATGATTGCAATGCAGCTTGCGCCATGCTGTAAAACTTATTCAGGGCGTGATATTTCAAAAATAGTGCTGGATAAATTGGACGGAATGGCAAAAGAACGAAAAATGAATAATCTGCGGTTATATCCGTATGCAGCAGATGAAATTTATCATATACAGGAAAAATTTGATATTATTTTAATGAGTTCCGTGACAGAATATTTTAGCGGATATAATTATCTGCGGAAAGTTATAGAGCGTTGTATTGAGCAGATTGATGGAAAAGGGGTTATTTTATTTGCGGATATTTTTGATCTGGACAAAAAAGACAGTTACAGACAGTCCGTATATCAGTATGCAAAGGCACACCCGGGCGTGCGTTATAAAAGGGATTTTTCGCATGAATTATTTATTCCGCATGAATACTGGAAAGATATTGCCAACCAGTTTCCGCAGATTACAAAAACATTTATATCTGATAAAATCGGCAGATATAAAAAGGAGATTAACCGGTTTCGTTATGATGTACTGTTTGAAGTCAATCATTCACGCCAATGGCAGGAAGAAGTGCCGCTGTATAAATATCAGTTCGGTATGTGTGACTTTTTAAATACAAATGAACGGGCGGTGTGATTTTTATAAATAGTTATCTGAACATGAAATGTGAAGAAAATAAGAAATTATCCTCATAAAATGTGATGAAAAACAGAAAGTACCCTCATAAAATGTGAAAGCGTATACATAGAGATAAAAATGTGGTATACTATGCGCAAGCTGCAAGCCGTGCCGGAAGAAAGTAAAACATTCTAGGACATTGTACGGCGAAAGGTAGTATATTATAAGCAGGAGGGAACGGACTGTGTATTTAATCAAGAGAAGCCTTATAAATAAAGGGTTTTGAATGATTTAAGTCCTATTTTTTTATGAAGTTATGAATTTTGGATTGACATATTTTCATATGACAGTTAATATAATATTAAAGACAGGCAACTTGAGTGTCTGCCAAGCGGCAAAGTAAGGTGTTGTGCCAGAGAGCAGTGCCTTATGAGCTTTATAAGGGTTTGACATTTACCACAATCTGGCTAGAGGTTAATCCTCGAAAGAAAATGTTAGAAAGGCTCTGCTTATGCAGAGCCTTTCTTAATCTAAGCAAGTAGTGGAGAATTGTAGTGAGGAATGTTTTAGATTGCATAAATGCATTTATTCCGCTATTATCAACCGAATATGAGCTTGTGCTAGGGAGGAAAGGTGTTTCAGTTACATTAAGAATCTCATTTGATAAAAAAGATTGTTTTCATCTTATGGGGCTACAATATCTCGTAGACAGACCTGAATTGAGCCGAGACAGAGGCAGAGTATTTGATGAGATAGCAGATGGAACAATTACAATTGAAAAAATAGAGTCATCAGATTTTTATAATAAGATAGAGCAAAGAGTTCATTTTCTGCCATTGCTTGAACAAATGATTGACAGTAATGATACTGTGTTTAAGTATAATAAGAAAGCAAATATGTATTCAATGATTGAGGCAGATTATCTTATGGAAAACAATATGGAGAGCAGGAATCTATTTCTGTTTTTATCTAATGATGAAGGAGATAATTATTTCTGTCGTTCATTTTTCCCAGAAGAAAAGATGGATTATTCAAAAAATCAAGCATCGTGGACACTTCTTTATAAGAAAAAGATTGATTTATCAACGGGGATAGAGAAAGTTCTTTACAATAGAATAAAATAATTTTTTACATAAGCCATTTGAACTAACAATTGTTAGATGCTTTTTTTATAAAATGTGAAAGCTGTAAACAGCAGGAGGAAAAATGCAAAACAGTTATTGTTATTTTAAAAATGAAAAATGTAAATACTTTCCGTGTCATAAAGTGGAAAAAGAGACAGATTTTAACTGCCTCTTTTGTTACTGTCCGTTAAATCAGTACGAAGACTGTCCGGGCAATCCGCACTTTATCGTACGTGAAAGCGGAAAGAAAATTAAAGACTGCACGTATTGTACCTTCCCGCACCAGCCGGAAAACTATGAAAAGGTTGTGCGGTTTTTGTCGGAGAAGATGAAGTAAAATTAGGAGTAGGTGCTTACCGCATCTTTGAAATTTTGAAGCATTTGTTCATGCAGTTCCTGCGGCTGTAGAACAAGTGCTTCTTTTCCAAATTTGAAAAAGTAATTAGCTGCCTGCCGCCGGGTGCAGTTAAATGTATATAAATTTCCGTCTTTATGAATGTAAGAAGGACGCTGGTGCAGAATGGTCTGATACATGGAAAGTCCTTTATTTGTAAATAAAACCTGAATATTTTCACTGGGACTGTCGAAATAAGCGGCACCCGTAGCCTGAATCTTTTTGCGGAAAGATTTCTTTTCGTTTTCTGTTATTTCAAATTTTTCACCGGTATCCATAACAGATAAAATATTTGAAAGCCGTGGACTCATATCAACATATGTTCCGTTAAAACCAGCTTCATGAGGACAGCTTTTACAGATAACATAGGTGTATCCGATGAAAGTGTCAATAGCAAGGGGCATTATATAATAAGAATGATTTGTATGCATTTTAATACAGGCAATCGTATTATTTTTAATGCAGTCGTTCAATATATTGAACAAATCTTTTTTAATAATGCAGTCACGCTCGGTATCTTTTAAATCCGCATATGATTCAAAAAGTGCGGAAACAAATTTACCGGGACGTTTATAAATTTTTATAATCATATCATTACAATGCTGTAATAATTGTATGGATTGTTTACTGTAGTGAATGTTTTTCTGAATACCTTTTGGAAGTTTACAATATTTATTTTGAAAACTGGAAATGGTATGCTGCTGAATATCGTGAAGAATATCCTGCTGCATTTTTTGGGATTCTGTCAAAGTAAGATGCTTATTAAGAATTTTGTTATAAATGTCCGTCTGCTGATTTATATAGCTCATGGGATTGGCTGACAGCGTTGACCAGCCGTTTTCGATAATCAGGTTTGTAAGTGCTGAAAAAGAATTTAAGTGATATTTTTCAATATCATATAAAAGAATTTCGTGCGTTTTTTCGGAAATATTGATATGTTGTCGTTCTTCTATTGAAATCCAGTTATTCATTTGTACCCCTCCAAGATTTATTTTACTAAATTATACCATATACCTGTACAAAATAATAGAGATAAATTGATAAAAATGCAGTAAAACAGGCATTTTTCTTATGATAACCTGTATAAAAAACAATTTCAGATATACATTGTAAAGTGCATTGTAAAATTGTATGATTAATTCATAACTTAGAGAAATGATTTCAGACAGATTCGATATGGGGATTGGAGTGGTGAATATTATGAAAAAGAGTATAAGAGTGACATTTATATTGGCAGCAGTAACAGTTGTATCAGTGTATTTGGCAGCATGTGGCGCGACAACTGGTGGCAATACATATGAACAGCAGACAAGGTCAACACAGAGCTATGCAACAACGACACAATCTGCGGCAAAGACATCAACTAAAGCAACGACAAAGGCAGCAACCCAATCGGCAGCAAAGGCAACAACAAAAGCGGCTGCAAAATCCGCAACAAAGTCGAGTGTAAAGGCAACCACTAAATCATCAAGTTCAAAGAAAAGTAAATATAATTCATATGATGATGGATATAATGCGATTTACGATGATGATGATTATGACTGGGAGCGGTATAAGAAAGATAAAGATTATGCAGACGGTGTAGATGATGCAATGGATGAACTGGATTGGTAAAGGAGGGGACAAATGCTTGCAAAATTAGAAATGATATTAGAGGGTGAGGAGATTGATTATCGGAATTCTTCTAATTTACAAGGCGTTTTAATGGAACGGATAGATACGGAATATGCTGAAATACTGCATGAACAGCGGCTGAATCCGTATAGCCAGTATCTGATAAAAAATGAAAATCAGTATATATGGTGTATTCAGACATTGAATGAAGAAGCCTATGAACAGATGATTCAAAAAATGATAAGTCAGGATTTTTCGGAATTTCAGATAAAGAATAAAAAAAGTGCTATCCGAATCACCGAAAAAAAGCTGAATATACAAAAGAAAGCCAATTTAATGGAACAGTTTTATGAAGAACCGGGAAAAAAATATTACAATATTGAGTTTATGACACCGACATCGTTTAAAAGAAACGGTCAGTATCAGATATTTCCCGATTTAAGTCTGATATACAGAAGTCTGATGAAAAAATACAGTGCATCGACAGAAGAGCTGGATATGTATGATGAGGATACGCTGGAACAGCTTGTGGAAAACAGTGAAATTACACGGTACAAATTGCAGAGTATCGGATTCCCAATGGAAGGAATTACAATACCTGCCTATAAAGGGAATATTACTGTGAAAATGAAGGGAAACGATACCATTTCAAGATATGCAAGACTGCTGTTTTCTTTCGGGGAATATTCAGGCGTAGGAATTAAGTCGGCAATTGGTATGGGGGCAATGAAGTGTTTTGACCGGAAAAAATAAATGCTGTACAGGAATAGCGGAATGGAGGAACAATGAACGAAAAAGAAGTAAAAATCGTAATTGCGGGACTTTTACATGATATTGGAAAAGTCATTTACAGAGAAGGCGGGGACAGCAGAAAGCACAGTCTTAGCGGTTATGATTATTTAAAAACAGAAACGAAAATGACGGACAGTGAAATTTTAGACGGCGTAAGATATCATCATGCACAGCAGTTGAAAGGTGCGGGTATCGGGAAAAATTCGATTGCATATCTGACCTACATGGCGGATAATATCGCATCAGCAACGGACAGGCGTGAAAAAGACGAGCAGGAGAGCGGATTTGAAATTGCAACGCCGTTGGAAAGCATTTTCAATATATTAAACGGTAATCATCAGAAAATGTATTATAAGCCGGATTTTTTAAATCCCGATACAGAAATTAATTTCCCAAGACAGGAAAAACAGATGTTTGACAGACATATGTATCATCTGATAAAAACGCATATGACTGAAAATCTGAATGGCGTTGAGTATAATAATGCTTACATTAATTCACTGCTTGAAGTGCTGGAAGCCAATTTATCTTATGTTCCGTCTTCAACCTCAAAAAATGAAATTGCGGACATATCGCTGTTTGACCATGTAAAGCTGACGGCGGCAATGGCTTCCTGTATTTATCAGTATTTAGAGGAACAGAAAATCACGGATTATAAAAATGCATTGTTTACCAACGGAAAAGCATTTTATCAAAAAGATGCATTTATATTGTATTCAATGGATATATCGGGAATACAGGACTTTATTTATACAATCCATTCGGAAAATGCGATGAAAATGCTGCGTTCAAAGTCCTTTTATCTTGAAATCATGATGGAGCATATTATTGACAGCCTGCTAGAGCGGTTAAATTTATCGAGAGCCAATTTGATTTATTCGGGAGGCGGTCACTGTTATCTGTTACTGCCGAATACACAAAATGTTAAAGATAAAATACAGCAGTATCATACGGAAATCAATACATGGTTTTTAGAGCATTTTCAGGTGTCACTTTATATTGCGGGCGGATACAGTGTATGCAGCAGTGATTCATTGAAAAATGTACCGGAGGGCAGTTATGCACAGATATTTAAAAATATCAGCCGGATGATTTCAACACAGAAGGCTTCAAGGTATACGGCAGGACAGCTTATAGCATTAAACCGGAAAAAGGAAAGCGATTACAGCAGGGAATGCCGGGTGTGCAGACGGATTGAAAGCGTTGACGAAAATGGTCTGTGTCCACATTGCTCAGCGTTAAAAGAACTCTCCGGCAAAATTTTAAATGAAAAATACGCATTTTTTACAATCCTTTCGGAAAAAGAAGATAATGCGCTTGAGTTACCGCTGGGGTATTATTTAGTTGCGGAAGACGAAAAAGAATTGCAGAAACGCATGCTTATAGGGGATAGCAAATATGTACGTACATATGGCAAGAATAAGATGTATACGGGCAAAAATGTTGCAACAAAGCTGTGGGTTGGAAATTATCATTCCGATTGTAATACGTTTGAAGAAATGGCAAAGAAGTCAGAAGGAATCGAAAGAATCGGTGTATTAAGAGCTGATGTTGATAACCTTGGAACAACTTTTGTGTCGGGATTTAAAAATGCACAGAATCACGACCGGTATGTAACGTTATCCAGAACAGCGGCATTATCCAGACAGCTTTCACTTTTCTTTAAATTGTATATAAATACAATTCTAAGAAATGGTGCGTATGTTATTCGCAAATCCGATAAAGATAAAACATTGCGGAATGCAGTTATCTGTTATTCCGGCGGTGATGATTTATTTATTGTAGGAGCGTGGAATGAGGTAATAGAACTGGCACTTGATATCCGGGAAAAATTTGCAGCTTATACAGAGAATACACTGAAAATTTCTGCGGGAATCGGCGTATATAAGCACGATTATCCAATCAGTGTTATTGCAAATGAAGTGGCAGATATGGAAAGCATGTCAAAATCAAGAGCAGACAAGAATTCTATTACGATTTTTGATGACGGGGCAGTTCATACGGAACTGGATAGGGAAGGATTTCAGATTGAAATCGGTGACGGAACATATAGCTGGCAGGAATTTCAGGAGAAGGTATTGGAGGAAAAGTACCGGTGCATTGAGAATTTCTTTGATATGTCAGATGAAAGAGGTCTGGGATTTTTGTATAATCTGCTGGAGCTGATACGCAGACCAGAAGAAAAGATTAATTTTGCAAGAATTGTTTATGTTTTAGCAAGGCTGGAACCGACAGCAGATGCAGACGAACAGCAAAAAAAACAGTATGAGGTATTTTCAAAGAATTTGTACCAGTGGGTAAATACGGACGGAAAAGAAAGTCCGGATATCCGTCATTTAAAAACAGCAATGCAGTTGTATTCATATATTAGAAGACAGCGCGAAAGCGAAAAGGAAACGGAGGGAACACAAAATGAGGATTAATGAGGAAAATTATGTTGCAAAAGCGGAAAGTGTTATTTTGAAACTGAGTAAACAGGTCGATAAGCAGGGAAAAGTAGTTGCAATGGTAACAAATTCTAAAATAAGAAATCTTTTATCCATGTCAGCGGATATTTACAATCAGGTGTTAGACTGTAAAGAGGATAAACTGCCACAGGAGCTGAATGGAAGAATTGAGTATCTCAGGGTGCGTTACATATATGAGGCAGGACGTGAGCCGAGGGTGAAAGACCTTGTAATACAGGGAGAGCTTCTTGAAATTATGAAAGAAATACAGGGCAGTAAGAAAAATTACATTTTATATTATCACTATATGGAAGCTTTAGTGGCATTTAAAAGATTTTGGAACAAAAATGATGATTAATGGCGTGGGTGCAGAAAAGGAGGAATTATATGTATTCAAAAATTCAGATAACAGGGGTATTAGAAACTAAAACAGGTATGCACATCGGGGGTTCGTCAGCATTTTCCGCAATCGGGGCAGTTGATTCACCGGTAATTAAAGATGTAAGGAATGGAAAACCAATGGTACCGGGAAGTTCTTTAAAAGGTAAGATAAGAACGCTGTTAGCAAAAAAATATAATGAAGCGGTTGTAAATCCCGATAACGATGCGGAATGTATCAGGAGGGTATTCGGTTCGGCAAAAAAGGATAAGGACAATAAAGTTCATGCAAGTAAGATTATTGTTTCGGATATGTTTTTATTAAATGAAGATGAAATCAGAAACAGAGGGATAGAGAGTTTTACAGAAGTAAAATTTGAAAACAGCATTAACAGGGCGACGGCAGTTGCCAATCCAAGGCAGATTGAAAGAGCAATTAAGGGCTTGCAGTTTGGCATTGATATGATATATGAAGTTGAGAATGGAAAAGAGGACGAAGTCATTGATGATATAAAGCTTTTGGCGGAAGGCATGAAAATGCTGGAATATGACTATCTTGGCGGAAGCGGTTCCAGAGGATATGGCAAAGTGCAGTTCTTTGATATGACAGCAAAGATTGTAATCGGTGCGCTGGACGATTCAGTAGTAGCAGAAGTAAATGAGGTGCTGGCACAGATTTAATGCCTGCGGAATGGAGAGTAAGATGAAGTATAAGGCATATAAATTAAAATTTTCAACAGGTGTTCATTTTGGCAAAGGAACATTAGAAGATACGGCATATGCTTTTTGTGCGGATACATTATTTTCGGCATTGTGTATTGAAGCGGTTAAAGACAGCACAGAAAGATTAGAAAGGCTGGTACAGACAGCCAAAGCCGGGAAAATGCTTCTGTCAGATGCGCTTCCTTATATAGAAGATACGTACTATGTACCAAAGCCGATGTGTGAAATTGTACATTCACAGGAAGATACAGGGGATTCTTCAAAAAAGAAATTGTATAAAAAAATAGAGTATATACCGTATGACTGTGTTGAAGACTACGCAGAGGGGGAATTTGCAGAAGATATAGCGGCAGAATTTCATGCATTGGGTAAAAAATATGTCAAAGTATCGGCGGCTGTAAACGGCAATGATGAAACCGTGCCATATCGTGTAGGACAGTTTTATTTTAATGAAGGAAACGGGTTATACATTATATTAGGATATGATGAAGACGCGGTATGCTATGAATTTGAAAACCTGCTGACAGCGGCAGGATACAGCGGTGTCGGTGGTGAACGAAGCAGTGGTCTTGGAAGATTTACGGTTAAAGAGGCAGAAGATACAGAAGATTTACTCGGACTTCTGGGAAAACCGGCAGACCGGTATATGACACTGTCGTCCAGTCTGCCGAGAGAAGAAGAACTGGAAAATGTTTTAAAAGATGCCAGATACAGAGTGATTAAAAAGAGTGGTTTTGCCGCATCGACACAGTATGCAAAAGACCAAAGAAAAAGGGATTTGTATGTATTGGCAGCAGGCGCTTGTGTTACACAGATGTACGAGGGCGATGTATATGATGTGGGAACAGGAGAGGCACATCCGGTATACCGATATGCAAAGCCGATATTTATGGAGGTATAGGTATGAAAAATCCATGTAAAGAATACCATGTGGTACTTGAGGTACTTGGACCGGTTCATGTGGGAAACGGCAGGGAGCTGGATAAAAAAAGCTATATTTTTACAGATAAAAAACATATTGCTGTCATTGATTTGGAAAAGTTGTATGCGTATCTGAGTGAAAAAAAGCTGGCACAGGAATATGAAAAATTCCTTCTTCGGGGACAAATGAAATTAAAAGAATGGCTTGAAAAACAGAATATTTCATATGAAGAAATCAGCCCGTGTGTAAAGTACCGCATGAATTGTGGAGATGCCATACAGATGAACAGTCCCGATATTCACATTAGTGAACAGATAAAAGACCCGTATTGTAAGCCGTATATTCCGGGCAGTTCTATTAAAGGAATGCTTCGGACGATTTTACTGGCAGATGACATTCTTGTAAACAGTGAAAAGTATGCACGTTTAAAAAATACAATGGGATACAACATTTCATCACGGGATAAAGTGTCAAGAAAAGAGTATCTTCTAAGAGATATGGCAGCTATTGAATGTGAAAAATTTCACACATTAAAACGGGATGAAAAGAACAAACAAAATGCAGTCAATGATATGATGTCGGGAATCATTGTCAGTGACAGTGAGGCACTGGAAATGGACAGTCTGGTGCTTTGTAAAAAGGTAGAGGGACATGTAGATGGAAAAGACCATGTGATTAATACATTAAGAGAATGTATACGTCCCGGAACAAAAATCCGATTTACAATTACGGTAGATGAAACCGTTACGGATTTGACAGTTTCTGATATTTGTCAGGCAGTTGAAAGATTCGCACAGAATTACAATCAATGTTTTGTAGAAAAATTTCAGGGAACAGACCCGTTACCTTTGGATTGTGTTGTATTGGGAGGCGGAAGCGGATTTGTTTCAAAAACAATTATCTATCTGATGTTCGGTGAAAAGGAAGGAGTGAGAAAAGCACGGGATATATTCTTTAAAACAGTTGCAGGCAGGAATTCAAAACATGCTTCGGATTTAGAAGCAGGGGTATCACCGCATATTATAAAGTATACACAGTGCAACGGAAAACGACTGCAAATGGGTGTGTGCAGATTTGTGGTGGAATCATAACAGAATGGAGGATTTTTTATGGACGTTTTTGATTTTGACGGAAGCGGAGAACTTGAGGCTGATGAAAGAATGGCAGCGGCTGAAATATTGTGTACGAGTGCAGAGGAGCATGAAGCATTTTTTGGTGATGCAGGTGATTTTGCAACAAGTGACAGTGATGATGAGTTAGAAGATGATTTAACAATAGCAGGATTAGACATTCATGAGCTTGAATTTATGGACGAAGATGAACGGAGAGAGGCGATTGAAGATGCGGGATTAGACCCAGATGATTATGATATGTTTTAATTAGTAAAAACAAATTGCGGTCAGGGGAAGGTCTGTGGTATAATAAAGGAAAACTTGATTGTTTTATCGAAGATTTTCCCCCGCACCTTGAAAATAGGGCGTTTGCACTGGATATTAGAATGTATGTTCTTGTATAACGTGCCATTTTTATTTTTTCCCCGCAAAACGCTGCGGGAGGGCGCATGGTTACTGATGCGGCAGGGACGGGATTTGAAATTAAGAAACCCCATAAGGGGACGGAAACCTATTGAAAAGAATTGTATAATAATCTTGCTAGGATTTGAAATTAAGAAACCCCATAAGGGGACGGAAACTTTTTTTCGGATTCGTGTGTAGCAATTTCTTCATTCAATTTGAAATTAAGAAACCCCATAAGGGGACGGAAACCAATCTGATAATTACAATAGGCATTGTGAATCGTATTTGAAATTAAGAAACCCCATAAGGGGACGGAAACAATTGTGATAAAATAGACTTGTTCAGGGACTATTTATTTGAAATTAAGAAACCCCATAAGGGGACGGAAACAATATCACTATTAAATCATCGTTTATCTTGTTGGCTAATTTGAAATTAAGAAACCCCATAAGGGGACGGAAACGACTCTTCCTCGTTTGTTTTGTCATATGCATAAAAGATTTGAAATTAAGAAACCCCATAAGGGGACGGAAACGCCTTTTCAAAATATCTATAATCTGATTTACTCAACAATTTGAAATTAAGAAACCCCATAAGGGGACGGAAACTGATGAGAAAATACAGCTACACTACCCGTCGGAAATTTGAAATTAAGAAACCCCATAAGGGGACGGAAACCAATTCTACATCATCTTCACTGCAAAACTTTTCTAATTTGAAATTAAGAAACCCCATAAGGGGACGGAAACACAGTTTACTACTACATTAATAATGCTGTTGTTTATTTGAAATTAGGAAACCTCATAAAGGGACGGAAACTCTCTTAAATAAGTGTAAACATACACCGAATCTGTATTTGGAGTTAGGAAACCCCATGAGGGGACAAAACCCGCTGTTCACCTATGAATAGTGGCTACGGCTCATTATTAAGATTTAAGCTCCATAGGGGACAAAAAACAATAATAAGAAACAGGAGGTTTTGATATGCTATACAGATACATTGCAGTCATTTCAGAAGCAGAGGGCGTTTTTTATGCAAAAGTTCCTGATATTGTGGGCTGTATTACAACTGCCAATAATTTGCAGGAGGCTATTATGCTGATTACAGATGCGTTAAATCTTGCATTGACAGTTTTAGAAGATGAAAATATTACACCAAATCAACCGACATTACAATCAGAGATTCAACATAATCCGTGTGATATTTTGACGGTCGTACAGGCAGATACTATGAAATATCGTAAATTGCTGTCATTACCCCGCTAGGGGACGAAACATTGTTTAAGGCTTTTTATCCGCAGACGGAAGGAGAGTGCCTATGAGTTATTTATATGTAAATGACAATGGAGTAACAGTTGGTGTTGAGGCAAACAGATGTGTGGCAAAATACCCGGACGGTATGGTGAAATACGTTCCGATAGAATCACTTGAAGGAATTGTGATTATGGGACAGTCACAGCTAACAACACGCTGTACGGAAGAATGCCTGAAAAGAGGAATCAACATTTCTTATTTTTCTAAAGGTGGAAGATATTTTGGACGGTTACAGTCAACAGGACATGTCAAGGCAGAACGACAGCGCCAGCAGTGTGCATTGTATGACACAGAATTTTCAGTTGAACTGGCAAAAAGAATGATTTCGGCAAAATTAAAAAATCAAAGTGTAGTGTTAAAAAGATATGAAAGAAGTAAAAATATTGCATTACCCGAAATTGATAATATGTTGGATATTTGCAGAAAGAAAGTGGCAGAGTGCAAAGACGTCTATGAAATTATGGGGTATGAAGGACAGGGCGCAAAATATTATTTTGATGGATTATCAAAATGCATTAATGAGGAGTTTGTATTTCATGGCAGGAGCAGAAGACCACCGTTAGACGAATTTAATTCAATGATAGGATTGGGATATTCGGTGCTGATGAATGAAATTTACGGAAAGATAGAGGAAAAAGGATTAAATCCGTATTTTGGATTTATACACAGAGATGCAGAAAAACACCCGACGCTTGCAAGTGATTTAATGGAAGAATGGCGGGCTGTATTAGTCGATGCTACGGTAATAGGGATTATTAACGGAAACGAAATTTCAAAAGATGATTTTGTAAAAAATTTAGACGAGCCGGGGTGTTATCTGAATAAAAACGGTGTTGGCATTTTGATTAAAAAGCTGGAAAAGAAGTTTCAAACAGACGTAAAATATCTGGATTATGTGGATTATCCGGTCAGTTTCAGACATGCAATGATGTTACAGATGAATCAGTTGGTAAAAGCGATAGAGTCTGAAGATGCAACACAGTATTTGCCAATACAAATCAGATGATTGTAATGAAAATAGGATATCGATAGAAATGAGGGATATTTATGGATGAAGACTATTTCTTTCAAATCGAAGACGAAATAACAGATGACAGGTTGTTTATTTTAATTATTTACGACATTACTAATAACTCCAAACGTGTCAAATTTGCAAAATTGCTGCTGGGCTATGGGTTTAGAATTCAAAAATCAGCATTTGAAGCGGTGCTTACAAAGACAAAGTATGAGAAGTTAAAACAGGAAATTCCGGAGTTTGTGGATAAAGAGGAGGATAGCATACGCATTTACCAGATAAAAGGAAAAACACAGGTTGTTGCGTGGGGAAAAGAACAACAGTATAACATAGAGGATATTATTATAATATAGGAAGGAAATATATTATGGGGAAAAGAATATTATTTTCACCGGTAGGCGGCACAGACCCGATAAAATATTGCAGTGACGGTTCAATGTTGCATATTTGCAGACATTATCAGCCGGACGAGGTGGTTTTATATTTGTCAAAAGAAATGACGGAAAAACATCGTGAAGATAACAGATATGTTAAATGCATTGAATTGTTAGGGGAATTACTGCATCATAATTTTTTAGTGCGGGTAATAGAAAATCCGGAGTTTGTTGATGTACAGAAATATGATGTCTACTATGAAATATTTCACGATGAAATAAAAAAAATCAGTGAACAGATGACGGCAGAAGATGAACTGCTGGTAAATATGGCATCGGGAACACCGGCAATGAAAAGTGCCCTGCTTATTATGGCAACACTGGCAGAGTACCGGTTTAAGGCAATTCAGGTAAGTACGCCATTGAAAAGAATGAACTCGGATTATGAGAACAGAGATGCTTATGATGTGGAAGAAAGCTGGCAGTTGGACGAGGATAATGAAGAAGGCAGTAAGAACCGGTGTGAAGAAGTGCGGTGCATGAATTTGGTCAAGCTGCTGAAAATAGACATGATAAAGAAACATTTGTCAGCATATGATTATCATGCGGCATTGGAATTAGGCACGGAAATTAAAGAAGAAATCAGTGACAAAGCTTATATGCTGTTACAGATAGCGGATTTGCGTATGAAGCTTAATTTTAAGGAAATCAGCCGTTTGATGAATTGTGAAAAATTTGATATTTATCCGGTTAAAGATGCAGGAAAAATGAGGCTGTTTGAATATGCGTGCGTATTGCGTATAAAAGTTTTAAAGGAAGAATATGCGGATTTTATCAGAGGAATTACACCGATAGTTGTTGATTTACTGGAAATGATTTTAAAGTTGAAAATGGGCATAGACATAGAGCAGTGCTGTAATATCAGTAAAGGGGTCAAGAAATGGGATAGAGATAAACTTGCCGCCAACGAACTGCTGGAGTTATTGGATAAAGCATACAAAGCAAGCGGCGGTATCAACAACGGACCGGTTTATTCACATGCGCTAAAGTACATTATTGATGAAAAAAGCGATGATGCGGTTTTGAAAGAAAAAGTTGCTGAAATGATTGAAGTGGAACAAAAAGTCAGAAATATGGCAGCACATCAGATTGTTTCGGTTACAGAGCAGTGGTTTAAAGAAAACACAGGAAAAACGCCGAAAGATATTATGCAGAATATTCAGTATTTAATTGTGCAGGCGGGCATTGGTGTCAAAAAAGAGGACTGGAATACATATGACAATATGAATAGCTTGATTGCAAAATATTTAGGGTAATGAAAACGAATAATTGCAAATTAAATTACAAATGAAATTTCTTGCAATTCTATCAATTCTATGGAATAATAAACTCTGGATAAAATCCAGATGATAACGAAATAATCACTGTAAACGAAATGAAACTGTGCAGAAAACAGATTTGTGAAAACGCGCAGGCTTACATTTCAGGGAATCAAGTGAAATTCTTGAACAGTTCCGCTGCTGTGTACAGGGAGGCGGTATCCATAATGCCACTGGAGGAGGCTACTTTTAGCTGACCGAATCCGGGAAGGCGGGTATTGCTGTTAATCTGTGAGTCAGAAGACCGGTTTACAGGCAGAGTTAAAATAGTCGTTGCGAGAACAACAGACTATTGATTTTTATGCAGACAGACAGGTCTGCTCCTTTTCTGCGATCATATCGGAATCATCAAAACACTTCATGAAAAAGAAAAGGAGAAAACAAAATGAAGAAAAAAAGATTTCTTGCACTCATGCTTGTGTTTACGCTGCTTGCGGCAACGTTTACAATGGGCGGCTGCGGAACCGGTAACACGACAAGCCAGACGAATAGCGAAAGCAGCTATGACGGACAGCTTGTATTTGACCATGCAATGGAATTACAGTATGCAAAGTTGTTTTCTGTAGAGTATTACAAGGGCGGTTATAAGCTGCTGACTATTACCAACAGAGATGAAGATACTGCGATTGTGGCAAAGCAGTCTAAGATTTTGCTCGTTCCGGAAGGAATGTCCACGCCATCAGGATTAGATGCGGATACACTGGTATTAAAGACACCGGTTACAAATCTGCTCGTATCTTCAACACCGGTAACATCCCTGATGAATGCAAGCAACTGTCTTTCTAATATCAGCCAGGTAACTTATGATAAGGATTCATGGTACATTGACGGCGTAAAGAAAGCATTTGATGACGGAAAGCTTACTTACGTAGGCGACTACAAAGCACCGGATTATGAAACAATTATTGCAGGCGCACCTACACTTGCTATATATTCAACCATGCTAACCAGCAAACCGGATGTAGCAGAAAAATTAAAGGAACTGGGGATTAATTACATTTTAGACCAGTCTACTTATGAAGAAAATCCGCTCGGACGTGTAGAATGGGCAAAATTCTATGCGGCACTCTGCAATGAAGAAGATGCTGCCACAACCATGTATAATGCACAGGCGGCTTATGTAGATACACTTTCAAAGGCTGAAAAGACCGGAAAATCCGTTGCGGTATTCTATATTACTTCAAAGGGCAAGCTCTATGTCAGAAATGCAGGAGATTATCTTACACAGATGGTCAATATGGCAGGTGGAGAGTACATTTTCTCTGACTTAAATACAGATAAGACCGGTACACAGGAAATGAATATCGAAAGCTTTTATGAAAAAGCGAAAGATGCAGACTATGTGATTTATATCTGGAGTTTAGGCGGAAAGCCGTCTACACTCAGTGATTTTACAGGTTACAACAGTGTGCTTTCAGATATGAAGGCCGTTAAGGACGGAAATGTATGGTGTACAACACCGGATTTCTTCCAGATTGCAGATACAATCGGAAGCATGATTAACGACATCAACTTAATGCTGAATGCTGATGCGAATACAACAGAACTTACATATTTAAAGAAGTTACAGTAAAACAGAAAATCTGTCTGTAAAAAAGTGCCACATCATTTTAATTTGGTGTGGCACTTTTGCGGATAGAGCAACTGGAATGGAGAAAAAATGCAGATAAAAAAAATAATCCGCTGTCAGGTTGTATACATTTTACTTGTGGTTTTATTTGTACTGGCAGTGATTTTTAATATCAATACAGGAAATGTTCATATATCTCCGGCACGAATTTTTCGCATTATTTTTCTGCATGGTGATATGGGAACACCGGAATACAATATTATCTGGAAAATCCGTCTGCCGCGTCTGTGTATGGCGGCAATTTTAGGCGGGGCATTGTCGTTGTCCGGATTTTTATTGCAGACTTTTTTCAGAAATCCGATTGCAGGACCGTTTGTGCTTGGTATTTCGTCCGGTGCAAAGATGTTTGTTGCAATCACGATGATTTTTCTGCTGAAATATACGTCCGGTATGCCGCTGTGGGCGCAGGTTGCAGCTGCATTTGTCGGTTCGCTTCTTGCCATGCTTTATGTCCTGCTTTTTGCAAACCGCGTGAAAAGTATGTCCATGCTTCTCGTCGTGGGAATTATGATTAGCTATATTTGTTCGGCAATTACGGATTTGTGTATTACATTTGCAAATGATTCGGATATCGCCAATCTGACACACTGGGCAATGGGCAGTTTTTCGGGCAGTTCATGGAGCACCGTAAAGCTTGCGGCGGCAGTGGTATTTCCGACGGCAGTTGTCACCTTTTTATTTTCAAAGCCGATTAGCGCGTATCTGCTGGGAGAGGGCTATGCACAGAGCATGGGGATTCATATCCGTTTTTTCAGGGTCTGTATCATTTTGCTGTCCAGTCTTTTGTCAGCCTGCGTAACGGCACTTGCGGGACCGATTTCCTTTGTCGGCATTGCCGTTCCGCATATTACAAGACTGTCTTTAAAAACGACAAAGCCGGTGGTTACGATTCCTGCAATCTTTTTGTGCGGCGCCGTATTCTGTATGTTCTGTGATTTGATTGCAAGAACAATCTTTTCGCCGTCAGAACTGGCAATCGGAACGGTTACGGCAGTGTTTGGCGCACCGGTCGTTATCTGGCTGATGGTGAAGCGGCAGAAGTAAAAGGAGAAAAGCATGGAACAGGTATATATAGAAACACAGGATTTAAGTGTGGGCTATCATGGAAAGGCACTGTTAAAAGACATTGCACTCAAGGTCAAAAAAGGAGAAATTCTTGTACTGATTGGACCAAACGGTGCAGGAAAGTCCACGATTTTAAAAAATATTATCCGGGAAATGCAGCCGATATCCGGCGGTATTTATATTAAAGGAAAGAATGTGAAGGATTTCACAAGCAAACAATACGCAAAAACGATGTCTGTTGTACTGACGGAGAAAATCAAGACGGAAATGATGACATGCCGTGATGTCGTTGCCATGGGACGGTATCCGTATACGAATTATTTCGGAAAGCTGACCAAAGAAGACGAACAAATTGTGACAGAATCGCTGGAAAAGGTATCTGCCATGGACATTGCGGAAAAAGATTTTTCACAGATTAGTGACGGACAGCGCCAGCGGATTATGCTTGCGAGGGCGGTCTGTCAGAAGCCGGAAATTATTGTACTGGACGAGCCGACATCATTTCTGGATATCCGTCACAAAATAGAGCTGCTCGACATTTTGCTGGAAATGGCAGTCAAGGATAAGGTGACGGTCATTGTGTCACTGCATGAAATTGAACTGGCGGCAAAAATCGCAGATTATGTGATGTGTGTCGGCGGCAACGGAACGATTGAATTTGGAAGACCGGAGCAGATTTTTACGGACAGCCGTATCAGCACTCTTTACGGATTAAAGCAGGGGACGTATAATTGTTTGTATGGCAGTACGGAATTAAAAAAGCCCGAAGGCGCACCGCGTATTTTTGTTGCGGGCGGCGCGGGAACAGGCATTTTTACATACCGCGAATTACAGCGTATGGGATTGGCGTTTACTGCCGGCATTTTATATGAAAATGACTGCGACTACCCGGTCGCACAGGCACTGGCGGCACAGGTGATTACGGAAAAAATGTTTGAGCCGGTCGGGGAAGAAGCATTTACGGCGGCGTGCCGTGCGATTGATGAAGCAGATATTGTGATTGATACAGGGTGTCCGACAGGACAGATGAATGAAAGAGTAAAAGAACTGCCGGAGTATGCAAAGGCACACAAAAAACAGGTGCTTTTCCGCCCTGACAGTGAAACGTTAAGAAATTGTCTTTTGCAGTAAAATCAATGCTGGATAAGGAGAGGTGCAGGCATGAAACCAATGGAAATTGAGAAACAATCCTTTGCAATCATCGAAAAGGAACTGACGACACAGATACCGCCGCAGTATAAGCCGATTGTCAAAAGAGTGATTCATACAACTGCGGATTTTTCGTATGAAACGAATATGGTATTTTCCGAGGGCGTTGTAGACAAGGCGCTGGAAGCCATTCAAAAAGGAACGGACATTGTGACGGATACCAATATGGCAGGCGCGGGTATCAGCCATAAAATGGCGGAGCGGTTTGGCATTTCACTGCACTGCTATATGGCAGATGAAGCGGTGGCGAAGGAAGCGGCGGCGCGTGAAATTACCCGCGCGGCAGTCAGCGTGGAAAAAGCGGCAAAGCAGAATCTGGGCTGTATTATGGTAGTCGGCAATGCGCCGACGGCACTGATGAAAATACGGGAACTTTCAGATAAGGGCATATTTACACCGTCACTGGTTATCGGTGTACCGGTGGGTTTTGTAAATGTCGTTGAAGCAAAGGAAGAAATCATAGACAGCACGTTGCCCTATATTGTGGCAAGAGGAAGAAAAGGCGGCAGTAATGTAGCGGCGGCGATTGTAAATGCCCTGTTTTACATGGCGGCAGAGGACGATAAAGAATGGCGCAGATGTTAGAACGGTACGTGTATAAAAATCAGAAAAAAATGCGGTGCGGTTATACAACAGGCACATGTGCGGCTGCCGCGGCAAAAGCGGCGGCACAGATGCTTTTATCCGACAGGAAAGTGACGGAAGTTTCTGTAAGAACGCCGTCAGACATTACGCTGACACTGCCGGTCTGTGAGATTCAGATGAAGGCACATGCCGTATCCTGTGCGGTGCAGAAAGACAGCGGCGATGACCCGGATATTACCAACAAAATTCTGATATTTGCCGAGGTTTCCTATATTTATAATAGTAGTAATATTATTAATGATACAGCCGCAGTAAAACCGCAGATGATCGTTGACGGCGGTGTGGGTATCGGGCGGATTACAAAAAAGGGGCTTGCACGTCCGGTCGGGGCGGCGGCGATTAATCCGGTGCCGCTAAAGATGATTGAGGCGGCATTAAAGGAAACGGCAGAAGCATTTGGCTATGAGGGCGGTCTGCAGGCGGTGATTTCTGCGCCGCAGGGGGTGGAAATCGCAAAAAAAACATTTAATCCGCAGCTTGGTATTACAGGCGGCATATCTATTCTTGGAACAAGCGGCATTGTAGAGCCGATGAGTGAGCAGGCACTGATTGACACAATCCGTACAGAGATGAAAATGCACCTGGCAGACGGGGAACAGACTCTTTTGATAACACCGGGTAATTACGGACAGGATTTTTTGCATGAAACATTAAAAATTGAATTAAAAAGAAGTATTAAATGCAGTAATTTTATCGGGGATACGATTGATATGGGCTGTGAACTTGGGGCAAAAGGAATGCTTTTTGTCGGTCATATCGGAAAACTGGTCAAGCTGGGCGCGGGCATTATGAATACCCATTCCAAAATGGCGGACGGCCGCATGGAAATACTGGCAGCGTGTGCCGTTCGGGCAGGCGCGGGTATTGAAACAGTGCGCAATATTTTAGACTGTGTGACGACCGATGCTGCACTGGAGCTTTTAAAAAATGAAAAGATACTCGGAAAGACAATGGAACAGCTTATGTTACGGATTGATGCCTGCCTGCAAAAAAGAGGCGGTGACAATATGCAGATAGGTGCAGTTGTTTTTTCTAATGAATACGGACTGCTTGGAAAAACAGAACAGGCAGACGAACTGCTTTTAAAAATCACGGCAGATGTAAGCAGTGAAAAATAAGATTCTGCATGGCAGATAGGAAACGAGGAATAAATATATGGTTAAAATTATCGGAGCGGGGCCAGGAGCAAAAGACCTGATTACGGTGCGCGGCATGCGTGCATTACAGGAAGCCGATGTCATTATCTATGCAGGCTCACTGGTCAATGAAGAATTATTGGAATATGCAAAAAAAGAATGTGAAATTTATAACAGTGCTTATATGAATCTGGACGAAGTCATTGATGTGATTGTAAAGGCAGAGCAGGCAGGGAAAAAGGTTGTCCGTCTGCACACGGGCGATCCGTCAATTTACGGTGCAATCCGCGAACAGATTGAAGTGCTTGCCACACACGGAATCCAGTGCGAAATCTGTCCGGGCGTCAGCAGCTTTTTAGCGGCGGCGGCGGCGCTAAATTGTGAATATACCGTACCGGAAGTATCCCAGACGGTCATTCTTACGAGAATGGAAGGAAGAACACCGGTGCCGGAAAAAGAAAAACTGGCAAAGCTTGCCGCACACGGTGCTTCCATGGTAGTTTTTTTAAGTGTGGGACATTTAAAAGAATTGCAGGAGCAGTTGTGTGAAGGGGCATACACGCCGGATACGCCGTGCGCGATTGTATACAAGGCAAGCTGGGCAGAACAGCAGTGTATAAAAACAACGATAAAGGAACTCGAACAAAAAGCGCAGGAAGCGGGAATTACGAAGACCGCACTGGTGCTTGTCGGTGACTTTTTAGGGGAACAATATGCTTTTTCCAAGCTGTATGACCCGGATTTTAAGACGGAGTACCGCAAATGAGAACAATCATCATAGCATTTACACAGCCGGGCTTACAGCTTGCAAAAAAAGCGGCACAAAACACGGAAGGAACGGTAGAAATCTACGGACATGAGCGATGTACTGACGGCACAATTCATTCCTTTTATTCGGTCGGCGAAGTGATAAAGGAGCAGTTTTATCAGTGTGACAGGATTTTATTTATCGGGGCGGCGGCGATTGCCGTGCGTGTGATAGCACCCTATTTGAAAAGCAAGACGACAGACCCGGCGGTGCTGGTGGCAGATGAGGACGGAAAATTCCTCATTTCACTGCTTTCAGGGCATATCGGCGGGGCAAATGAGTGGTGCAGTATATTGGCAGAACGGCTTGGCGCGGCACCGGTCATTACGACGGCAACCGATACACGCGGTATGTTTGCGGTGGATTTATTTGCAGGAAAACACAGGCTGCGCATTGTAAATCCTGTAATGATTCAGGACATTTCGGGGCGCATTTTAAATCATGAACCGGTTGGAATGACAGGAAATGATGAATATATAGACCTGTTAGAACAGGCGGAAAAGCAGTATCCGGGGCAGATACAGGTTACTAAAAATGAAAACGGAGAATTTGAAAGCGGAATCCAGATTATAACAGAGGTGCATGAAAAAGAAGTATTTTTACGGACTATAAAACTGGTGCCGATGAATCTGGCAGTCGGAATCGGCTGTAAAAAAGGAAAAAGTTTAAAAGAGATTGCGCAGGCGGTTTATACGACATTTACGCAGAATCACCTGCTGACAGAGCGAATCGGCGTGATTGCATCTATCGATAGAAAGGCGCAGGAACAAGGAATTATCGATTTTGCAAAACAGATGAAAGTGCCGTACCGGACGTATGCGGCACAGGAATTGGAACAGCAGGCGGGTACATTTACGGCATCGACCTTTGTAAAGGGGCAGATGGGTGTGGATAATGTCTGCGAGCGGAGTGCCTGTGCCGCCTCCGGCGGCGGAGAAAAAATAGTGGCAAAAACCGCCTGTGACGGCATCACGGTTGCGGTTTATAAAATAAAAAGAAATGAGGAGTAAAATGCTTAAAATAGTAGGATTTGGAAGCGGTTCAAAGGAAAATATGACACTGGAAGCAGTCAGGGCAATACAGGATTCGGAACTGGTGGTGGGATTTCGGACTTATGTGGAATTATTAAAACAGTATTTTCCGGATAAACAGTATTATTCAACCAATATGATGCAGGAGCGGGAACGCTGTCAGTATGCCATCGACAGGGCAAAAGAGGGAAAAGAAACGGTGCTGGTGTGCAGTGGGGACAGCGGTGTATACGGCATGGCGAGTCTGGTTTATGAACTGGCAGAAGAATCCGTGCAGATTCAGGTAATATCCGGTGTGACGGCGGCAAACAGCGGTGCGGCATGTCTTGGCGCGCCGTTATCCCACGACTTTGCGGTGATTAGTTTAAGTGACTGCATGACACCGTGGGAACTCATTGAAAAGCGCCTTCTGGCGGCGGCAGAAGCAGACTTGGTTATCTGCCTGTACAATCCGTCAAGCCGCCGCAGGGCAGGCTATTTAAAGAAAGCCTGTGAAATTGTAGAAAAAGCACAGTCACCGGATACGGTCTGCGGTTATGTAAAAAATATCGGACGGGACGGACAGGAAACGGGCGTTCTTTCTTTAAAAGAATTGGCAGAATTTGAAGCAGATATGTTTACGACTGTCTATATCGGAAACAGCCGGACAAAGGTGATTGGCGGGAAAATGGTAACACCGAGAGGGTATCAGGTACGATGAGCATGAAAAAAATTGTCCTGTTTGCCGGAACGACTGAGGGACACCGGCTCTGTGAATGTTTTGTGCAGAATAAATGGCAGGCAGAGGTTTTTGTGGCAACAGAATACGGCAGGGAAATTCTTCCGCAGGCACCGAATCTTCATATTCATGCCGGACGGCTGGACATGAAGCAGATTTACAGTCAGCTTACGCAGATTCGCCCGGTGTGTGTGCTTGATGCAACACATCCATATGCAGATGAGGTGACAAAAAATATCAAAGAAGCCTGTCAGACAGCAGGAGTTCCCTATATGCGGATACTGCGGGAAAATACGGATATGACGGAAAATGTAACCGCCAGTGCAAAGGCGCATATCCGCGTGGCAGACAGTATGCGGGAAGCGGTGGATTTGTTAAATGACAAGCCGTATCTTGAAAAGAATATTCTGCTGACAACAGGAAGCAAGCATTTACCGGATTACACAAAGATACAGGATTATCAGAACCGTGCCTATTTAAGACTGCTTCCCAGTCCTGAAATGCTTCAGAAGGCGGTTGATACGGGATTTCTGCCGGCACATTTAATTGCAATGCAGGGACCGTTTTCACAGGAATTAAATGTTGCATTGATAAAACAGTCAGGTATCGGCGTACTTGTCACAAAGCAATCAGGCAAAAGCGGCGGGTTTGAAGAAAAAATATCTGCCGCAGAACAGACAGGAACGGATGTTATCGTGATTAAAAGACCAAAGCAGGAAGACGGGAAAAATCTGTCCGAGGCAGAAGCGGAACTAAAAAAATTAATGACATAAGTGTGTAAATGAATTTTGCCGCTTATAGATGTGATAATGGAGAAGAACATGAAACAGGTAACAATAGCCGGAATGGGGCCGGGCAGTGCAGGCTGCATGACACAGGAGGTCTGCCGGGCAGTAAAACAGGCAGACGTTTTAATCGGTTCAGAACGCCTGATTGCGCCGTATACAGATCAAAGAACGGTTAAAGCGGTGACGGCGGCAGAGATTCTGCGGGTAGTTGAAAATGAAGACGGGGAGCATTTTACGGTGCTGATGTCGGGAGATACCGGATTTTACAGTGGGACGAAAAAACTGGTTGAGCAGTTAAACGGAAAATATGCGTACCGGATTCTGCCGGGCATTTCCTCTGTAATATATTTTGCGGCAAAAATCGGTGTGGCATGGGAGCAGGCGCAGTTTGTCAGCCTGCATGGAAAGAAACAGCCGTATCTTCCGGTGATTATGCAAAATGAGTACACTTTTTTTCTGACACAGGGAAATACCGCGGAAATCTGCACCCGCATTGCAGAGACAGGCTTGGGAAATGTCCATGTCTGGATTGGTGAAAATCTTTCTTATCAGAATGAAAAAATTACGCACGGAAATGCGACAGAATTAACGGCATATCAGGCGGCAGGGCTGTCGGTCATGGCAGTACATAATCCGGAGCCGGGAGCATTTACAGGAACCGGACTGCCGGACGACTGCTTTATCCGCGGCGGTGTGCCGATGACAAAGCGGGAAATCCGCGCAAGCGTGGTGAGCCGCATAGCACCTGCAAAGAACGCCTGTATTTACGATATCGGTGCAGGAACCGGCTCTGTCACCGTGGAACTTGCAATGCAGGCTTTATACGGGTGCGTTTATGCAGTTGAAAGGACAGAAGAAGGGTGCAGTCTGATTGCGCAGAATGCGCATAAATTCGGACTGGATAACATACAGGTGGTGCATGGCAGTGCCGCCGGTGTACTGGAAGAACTGCCTGCGCCGGACGCGGTATTTGTCGGCGGAAGCGGCGGAGAACTGGAAGACATTTTTAAAATCATTTTAAAGAAGAATCCGCATGTACGCATTGTAATAACGGCAGTTACATTAGAAACGGTACAGGAAGCGGTACGGCTGTTGGAGCAGAACGGATTTGATACGCCACAGATTGTACAGATTGCCGTGACGGAAGTTAAAAAAAGGGGACAGTATCATATGCTGTCTGCCAATAATCCTGTATTTATAATAGAAGGGAGCAGTGTCAGATGAGCCGGATAATGATTGCGGGAACCGGAAGCGGGAGCGGAAAGACAACGATTGTCTGCGGATTATGCCAGTGCATAAAAGATATAGGACGGACACCGTCCGCCTTAAAATGCGGTCCGGATTATATAGATGCGATGTTTCATTCGCGTGTGTTAAAAATGCGTACCGGCAATTTAGACAGCTGGTTTTGTGATAAAACAACGATTCGCACACTGCTTGCAAAGAAAGAAAAAAGCAGTGACATCACAGTGATTGAAGGTGTTATGGGCTATTATGACGGCGCGGGTTTCAGTACAAAGGGGAGTTCCTTTGAAATTGCGCAGATAACGGATACACCGGTGATTTTAATTGTAAACTGCCGTGGTATCAGCAATTCTGTCGGGGCAGTGTTAAAGGGATTTACGACATTTCAGGAAAATTCGCAGATACGCGGAGTTATCTTTAATCAGATGTCGGAAAAACTCTATCCGCAGGCAAAAAAAGCGGCACAGGAACTGGGACTGATTCCGCTGGGCTTTCTGCCGTATAAAAAGGGTGGAGCATTGGAAAGCCGTCATCTGGGGCTGGTTACAGCAGATGAAGTCGTGCATTTTAAAGAAAAAATCGACACGATAGCCGCGCAGATGAAAAAAAGCCTTGATTTAGAGGGAATCCTTGCGCTGGCAGAAACCGCAGTGCCGCTGAAAGAAAACGAAGATATCAGAGAAGCAGAGGAAAAGGAAAAAGAGCCGGTAACGGCATTGGACAAGCCGGAAAGCACGGGTTTACAGGATACGGCAGGAAATAAACTCCGCATAGCTGTGGCAAAAGACGCCGCTTTCTGCTTTTTATATGAAGATAATTTAGAGTATCTGCGGGCAAACGGGTGTGAATTGGTGTTTTTTAGTCCGCTGTCCGATAAAAAACTACCGGAGAAAATAGACGGATTACTGCTTTATGGCGGATATCCTGAATTACATACAAAAGCTTTGTCCGAAAATGAAACACTGAAAAGTGAAATTAAAGAGCAGATACTGGGCGGACTGCCGTGTATTGCGGAATGTGGCGGATTTTTATATCTGCATGAAACACTGGAAACACCGGAAAAAGAACGTTTTCCGATGTGCGGCGTGATTGCGGGAAACGGATTTGGGACAGGAAAGCTCTGCCGCTTTGGCTATATGACACTCACGGCGCAAAAGGACACAATGCTTGCGGCAAAGGGCGAAACGATTCGCGCGCATGAATTTCACTGCTGGAACAGTGATAATATCGGTGCGGATTATGAGATTACAAAGGCTTCGGATAACACTGTGGCATCCGGCGGTTATGGAACGGATACGCTTTATGCGGGATTCCCGCACATTTATTTTTACGGAAATGAAGCGGCGGCAAAGCGTTTTTTAAAAGCCTGCGAGATGTATCATGAAAATAACATAAAAGATGTTCATGCCATATCTTATGGCATGGAAGAAAAAAACGATATTTATAGAATTTTCCCGGAACTGGCAGAGGCGGGCGGACTGGATAAAAATGCCGTCAAACAGGCGCAGAAGCATTGGAACAGCATTGCCAAGCCGCTGTACGGACTTGGAAAAATGGAGCAGCTCATTACACAGATTGCAGGGATACAAAACACACCCAATGTAGCGATTGACAAGCGTGCGGTGATTGTCATGTGCGCGGATAACGGCATTGTGGAAGAAGGGGTCACACAGACCGGGCAGGAAGTGACGGCAGTGGTAAGCTGTAACATGGCAGACGGCATTTCAAGCGTCTGTAAAATGGCGGATTATGCCTATGCAGAAGTGATTCCGGTAAATATCGGCATTGCCGCAGACTGCCTGCCGGACGGAACAGATGTCAATTCCTATCCGGGACTTTTAAACCGCCGGATTATGGCGGGAACAAAAAATTTCTTAAAAGAGCCTGCGATGTCAGAGGAGCAGCTCACACAGGCAGTTTACACAGGAATGAACGTGGTAAAATCGTGCAAAGAGCAGGGATACCAATTACTTGCAACCGGCGAAATGGGTATCGGAAATACGACCACAAGCACAGCACTTGCCTGTATTTTACTGGATTTAAACCCGCAGGAAGTCACGGGACGCGGTGCGGGGCTGGACAATGCGGGATTGAAAAGAAAGACAGAAGTCATTGCAGAGGCACAACACTTGTATACAAAATACAAAGAAAATCCGCTCTGTCTGTTACAGCAAATCGGCGGACTGGACATTGCCGGTCTTGTAGGTGTTTTTCTGGGCGGAGCGCTTTACCGGATACCGGTGATTGTTGACGGTGTTATATCGGCGGTTGCCGCGCTGATTGCCGTGTCTGTTTTTCCGGCGGCACGGGATTTTATCATTGCATCCCACCAGGGGAAAGAACCGGCGATGAAAGCATTGTTAAAAGCCCTTGAAAAAGAAGCCGTTCTCTTTGCGGAGCTTGCATTGGGCGAGGGAACAGGCGCGGTCATGCTGTTTCCGCTGTTAGATATGGCAATGCGCGTATACCGGGAAAACACGACATTTGAAGATATACAGATTGAAGCTTATGAGGATTATAAAAAATGTTAATTTTAATTACAGGTACCAGTGGGAGCGGCAAATCCGAATATGCGGAAAAAATCTGCTGTGGACTTGCGGGCAGTGCAAAAAAATATTATATTGCAACCATGCAGCCCTACGGTGCAGAGGGTACACAAAGAATCCGCCGTCATCATGCACTGCGGCAGGGAAAAGGCTTTGAAACGATAGAGCAGTACCAAAATGTCAGCAAGGCATTTGATAAAGTGCAGACAGAAGCTGTGTCACACGCAGCGCAAAATGAGAAGCCGGTGGTACTGTTAGAATGTCTTTCAAATCTTATGGCAAATGAATGTTTTGAAGAGGGCGGAACACCCGATGCTGTATTTTCAGACTGTATACAGCTTTACAGACAGTGCCGTCATCTTGTGATTGTAACGAATGAAATTTTTTCAGACGGCTGTCTGTACGACAATACGACAACGGATTATATCACACGGCTGGGACGGTTAAATACACAGCTTGCGCAGGAAGCCGACTGTGTGGCAGAGGTGGTCTATTCGATTCCTGTATATTGGAAAGGGTCGTATGAGCTGATTCAGGAGAATTTGCCGCTGTAAAAATAGCACTGCTGTCAGGCAAAATATTTAAAGGGGCAGAAAAAGCGTAAACAGTATAAAAGAAGGAGGAACGGGCAGAAAAAATGAATTGGGTAAAATCACTTATCATCGCATTTTCGATGTATTCTAAAATTCCAATGCCGCATCTGAATCTGGAAGAAAAAGATATGCGGTATGTTATGGGATTTTTTCCGCTGGTCGGATTGGTGCTTGGTGCGTGTCAGTTTATATGGTATAAGCTGTCAGCATTTTTAGGTGTTCCAAACGTCAGCCGGGCATTGATTTTTCTGGTACTGCCGATGATTGTTACAGGCGGGATTCATGTGGACGGTTATATGGATACCAGTGATGCGATTCATTCATACGGAGACAGGGAGAAAAAACTTTCCATATTAAAGGATTCCCATATCGGGGCATTTGCGGTTATCCGCCTGCTGGTATACAGTGCGGTTTATTTTGCGGCACTTTTCTGGATGGCAGAGCAGGGAAAAGAACAGGCATTTCTGCTTTTTGCGGGCATATTTTATTTGTCACGGATACTCAGCGGATTTGCGGCGGTCAATTTCCGCGGTGCAAGAAAAAACGGGATGCTGTATACATTTACCAGTGTGACGGACCGTTACCGTGTCAATGCGCTGTTAGGCATACAGTTTGTCATCTGCCTGGTTGGAATGGGGCTGGTTGATATTTACAAGACCGGTGAGGTATTCCTTGCCGCAGGGCTTGTGCTGTGTTATTACAGACATATGGCATATAAAGAATTTGGCGGTGTAACGGGCGACTTAGCGGGCTATTTTTTGTGCGCGAGTGAATTGTGCATGACGGTGGTACTGGCGTGTGTGAATATTTTGTAATTGCGGGCGTAACAGTTTTGTATCGCATGCGGCACAAAACCGCATTTATGTAGAATTGCATTTATGTAAAAATGCAATAGAGTTATATCGGCAGATGAGAAATCGACTGCGCGAAATTTTAAGTGCTGTTTTGCAACAGGGCTGATGAGATTAACCGTAAATGGATTGTAGTAGGAGCGGAGAAATATGGAAGTATATTTTGGCGGGGCTTTTCAGGGAAAGCTTGATTATGTATTAAAGAAAAAAGGAAATTTAAAGGTGGCGGACGGCAGGGACTGTGATGAAAAGCGGTTACAGTCGGCGGATGTTGTCAATCACCTGCATTTATTGATTCAAAGGCGGATAGCGGCGGGAGAATCGACAGATACGCTTATTGATGAGCTATATGCCGTCAATCCGCAGATGATTCTGATTTGTGATGAGGTCGGAAGCGGAATTGTGCCGCTGGAACGAAAAGACAGGATTTACAGGGAAGCTGTCGGACGTGTGCTGTGTGCGGCAGTGGCAAAATCCGACAGGGTGGAGCGGATTTTATGCGGAATCGGACAGTGCCTGAAGCAGGAATCAGCAGGAATTACAAAATAGCGCGGGGAAAGCCTGCGGGAGGTGAGGTCGTATATGAAGATTGTGCTGATTCGGCACGGAGCAACAAAGGGAAATCTTGAAAAACGATATATCGGAAGAACAGACGAGGATTTGTGCGGTGAGGGCATAAAGAAACTGAAAGAAGATACGTGCGCAGGCATTTATCCGCCGGCGCAGGCGGTCTTTTCCAGTCCGATGAAGCGGTGTCTGTCTACGGCAGAATGTATTTATCCGGTACAGACACCGCAGATTGTATGGGATTTCAGAGAGTGTGATTTCGGGCTTTTTGAAGGGAAGAATTATAAAGAACTGACAGGAAATCCGCAGTATCAGCAGTGGATTGACAGCAACGGCACACTGCCGTTTCCGGGCGGGGAAGCTTTGACGGATTTTAAGAAAAGAAGTGTCCGTGCATTTTTGGAAACGGTTTCAAAATCGGAAAGCATTTTAAAAGGACAGGTAACATCGGGAAAACAGGACGACACTACAGTGGCATATGTCGTTCACGGCGGTACAATCATGGCGGTATTGTCGGAATTGTACGGCGGGGACTATTATGATTATCACTGCGGCAACGGGGAAGGATATTTGTGCAGTCTGACAAAAGATAAAAAGCTGTCGGTGATAGGAAAAATAAGCGCCCGAAATGGTTGTGAAATCCACGGTACAGTGCTAGAATAAAAATGTTAATAAATCAATGGAATACAGCCGCCCACAGGAGTGGATTCGTATTTTCAGACGGTAATAAGTTGAAATAACAAATCAGGAGGACAAAATGGTTAAGCATGTTATTTTGTGGAAATTAAAAGAAGAATTTTCGGCAGAGGAAAAACAGCAGATTAAAGCCGGAATCAAAGAAGGACTGGAAGGCTTAGCCGGACAGATTCCGGGCATGACAGAAATCAAAGTCAATATTGACGGTCTGCCAAGTTCTACAGTAGACGTGATGCTGGATTCGACATTTGAAACAGCGGAAGCATTGAAAAATTACAGCACCCACCCAAAGCATGTAGCAGTGGCTGACAACAAAGTAAGACCGTATACAGCAGTCCGCTCCTGCATGGATTATGAAATCTAAGGCAGGATAAGATGCAGTATTTTTGGTGTCAGACCGGTGCGGTTGCACTGGGATTTTTACTGGATTTAATTTTTGGGGACCCGCATTGGCTGTACCACCCGGTACAGCTAATCGGCAGTCTTATTTCAAAACTTGAAAAAGTTTTATTAAAGGATACAGATTCCGATAAAAAGAAGTTTAGAAACGGTGCGTTGCTTGCGGTGCTTGTAACCGTATTGACAGGCGCTGTGACAATATTGATTTTATTTATCTGTTACCGCATTTCCATGACGGCGGGTTTTATCGTGGAATCCGTCATGTGTTATCAGATTCTTGCAGTCAAATCATTAAGGGTAGAAAGCATGAAAGTCTATACGGCATTAAAGCAGGACGGTCTGCCTGCGGCAAGAACGGCAGTTTCCATGATTGTCGGACGGGATACCGCACAGCTTGACGAACACGGCATTGTGCGTGCGGCAGTGGAAACGGTTGCGGAAAATACGTCAGACGGTGTGATTGCACCGCTGTTTTATATGTTTTTTTTCGGTGCGGCAGGCGGTTTTATCTATAAAGCAGTCAACACCATGGATTCCATGATTGGTTATAAAAATGATAAATATCTGTACTTCGGGCGGTTTGCGGCAAAGCTTGATGATGTCTTAAATTTTATTCCGTCAAGAATCGGCGGTGTATTAATGGTTTTATCGGCGGGAATTGCCTCACTGGCAGAAAAAAATGGCGAAAAGCACTACAGTCTGAAAAATGCGTGGAAAATTTTTCTGCGTGACCGAAAAAAGCACAGCAGTCCGAATTCCGCCCAGACGGAAGCCGCGTGCGCCGGTGCATTAATGGTCGCTTTATCAGGCGATAATTATTATTTCGGAAAGCTTGTAAAAAAGCCGCAGATAGGCGATGCCGTCCGTCCGCTGGAAGCAGAAGATATTAAAAGAAGCCACGTACTGCTGTATATTTCTGCGTTCTTAATGGTGGCTGCGGTACTGGGGCTTAGGGTGGCGTTCTTTCTGATGACATGACACTGGAAGAAGCGCGGGAAGAAAGGCTGAATACAATAAAGCTGAATAAACCAATAGCCTTATCCGCACAATTCGGATAAGGCTGTTTTTTATGGGTGATTATCGGGTTACTGAATTTTTAATGAAACGCACTTCCGTAAAACAGCCGCTTCATAAAATTATACATGCCCTTCTGCCATACATCACCGTCATGACCGCCCTCTGTTTCATAGAAAATGTGTTCGATAGACTTTTCGGTTAAAATGCGGTCATATTCTTCGGTAGAATTTTTACAGATACCGTCATCATATCCGACTGTCAGCAAAAGCATCGGGAACTGTCCGTAAGCTTCATTTAATGTAAAATCTTCCATTAAGGTACCCAGCGGACTTTCCACGGCACGCACAACACCGGAAGCCGGAGAAAATGCGCCGACATAACCGAACAGTTCAGGGTGTGAAAATCCGGCATACAAAGCATTTCTGCCGCCCATGGAATATCCGGCAATCGCAGTATTTTCACGACCGGTACGCACCGGATAATGCGTGTTAATATAAGGCATTAAATCATTAACAATATCGTCAACTGAAGCATCATAAGCGGCAAGCTGACCCCACATATCAAGGTCAGAGGCACTGCCTTCGGATAAAATGACAGAATCCACACCGACAAGAATCATCTGCGGTACGTTCTGATAAATGTGCAGATTTTCTGCAATGCAGTCTGCACCCATGTCTTTCCATGCTTCATCATTGCCGCCCAGTCCGTGCAAAAGATAAACCACCGGATAATCTTTTGATGTGTCATATTCAGTCGGGAGCATTACACACGCCTGTCTGGTTGTGCCTGCCGTCGTAGAATAGTAATGCACGGTTTCGTAAGTACCGGCAGGATTGCCCGGCTGGCGGGAAAGGTACATGGCATCATAGGAGTTGTCGGTATTGGCATAAGCGGCGGCAATTTCTTTATCAGTAATAGTGTATGAAGTTGTGGCAGATGAGGAATCCGCGCCGGAAGTTCCGGCTGAATCTGCGGTACTGCCTGAATCAGAGTTTGAACTTGACCGGATATCAGTCTGACCCGAAACGGCAGAAGTAACCGTGTTAGTCTTTGCCGTGCCTGTACCTGCGGACTGTCCGCACCCGGCAAGCAGGACAGAAACAGCTGTAGAAAGCGCGGCGGTGGTAAGAGCAGTTTTATAAAAATATTTTTTCAACATTGTAAATCCCTTCCTAAACAATATTTATACTATTAAAATTTACATCGTATAAGAATTTCTATGATAAAAATAGTGTAATACTTAAAGTTAAGTTTAAGTCAAGCCCTTACAGGAGATTTATTGTGAAATCACCTTCCGCATGGTATAATATGCGTAAGCAATGAGCCGTGCTGGACGAAAGTCTAAGGAAAAACTGTGCTTGCACAAAGCACTTTTAGACGATTTTATCTGATAGGACGAACACTCGACAGAGCAGGAAAGTTAGGCAATCCTGTTCCTGCACGGCGGGGTAAGAGAGAAAGCAAAGCATACAGACAGGAGGCAGGCATGCAGAGAGAAATACACGGCGGAAATGTATATGGCAGAGAGGTACGGCTGGATTTTTCCGTCAATATCAATCCACTGGGCATGCCACAGGGAGTAAGGCAGGCAATTACGGAATACACGGCATGGGACGAAACGTATCCGGATATTGAATGTACGGATTTGCGCAGGGCGATAGCACAAAAAGAAGGGATTGCGCCGGAGCAGATTCTTTGTGGAAACGGAGCATCGGAACTGCTGATGGCAGTTGTGCGTGCCGCCGCACCGGAAAAATGTGCCATAGCGGCACCGTCATTTTCAGGATATGAGCGTTCGGTGCGTGCCGCAGGGGCAGAGCCGGTATTTTATGAGCTTTCACATGACACGGGTTTTGGTTATGAAACAGTCTGTGACCGCTTGTCAAAAATGACGGTTCAGATGCTTTTTTTGTGCAATCCGAATAATCCCACGGGAAATACAATCCCGGAGCAGATTTTGACGGAAATTTTACAGTTTTGTGCATCAAAAAAAATCCGTGTTGTCGCAGATGAATGTTTTCTGCGGTTTCACCCGCATTATGAAAAAATGAGCTGTAAGCGCTTTTTAAAACAGTACCCGAATCTGCTCATCGTCAACGCATTTACAAAGTTTTATGCAATGGCGGGACTGCGGCTGGGGTATCTGATGACCGGGGATTTGTCATTGCTTCATGCGGTTGCACAGCAGCTTCCTGAGTGGAATGTGTCGTCAATCGCACAGCGTGCAGGAATTTCGGCATTACAGGATACAGAATATGAAAAGCGGACAAGGCAGTTGATTGAAAAGGAACGCCGATATCTGATACAGGAATTTTTAAAAATGGGTTGTACCGTATTTCCGTCCGAAGCGGATTATATTACATTCCGACTGCCGCAGGAAAAGACAGGATTTTTATTAAAGGAGCGGCTGTTAGAGGGGAAAATACTGATTCGCTCTTGTGCAAATTACAGGAATATGCCGCCGGACTGTTACCGCATTGCGGTAAAACAGCATGCAGATAATGAGGAGCTGGTCAGACAGGTTTGGCGGATTCTGATACAATGAATATCTGACAGCGCAGGGAAAGGATTTTAAAGAACCATGGCAAAAAATCTTATGGTGCAGGGGACGATGTCCAATGCGGGGAAAAGTATTGTCACCGCGGGAATTTTAAGAGTGTTAAAGCAGGACGGATACCGTGTAGCACCGTTTAAATCGCAGAATATGGCATTAAATTCTTATATCACAAAGGACGGACTGGAAATGGGCAGGGCACAGGTTATGCAGGCAGAGGCGGCAGGAATAGAGCCGTGTGTGCAGATGAATCCCATTTTATTAAAACCCACCAGTGATGTAGGCTCGCAGGTTATTGTAAACGGTGTTCCACTGAAAAACATGCCTGCAAAGGAATATTTTAAATATAAAAAAAAGCTGATACCCGATATTTTAAGTGCCTATGAAACATTAGACAGGCAGTATGATGTGATTGTACTGGAAGGTGCGGGAAGTCCGGCGGAAATTAATTTAAAACAGGACGATATCGTCAATATGGGCATGGCGGCACTGGTAGATGCACCAGTGCTTTTAGTGGGGGATATTGACAGGGGCGGCGTGTTTGCACAGCTGGCAGGAACACTGATGCTGTTAGAGGAAGAAGAACGCAGGCGCGTAAAGGGACTGGTGATGAATAAGTTTCGCGGCGATAAAAAAATACTGGAACCGGGATTAGACCAGCTTTATGATATCTGCCATGTGCCGACAATCGGCGTGATTCCGTATACCAGACTGGATATTGAGGAAGAAGACAGTCTGGCAGAAAGCCTTTTACAGACGGCACTGCCGGACGAAACGGATATGCGGCTTGATATTGCGGTGATTCGTCTGCCGCACATTTCTAATTTTACGGACTTGGACGCGCTGGCACGGCTTGACGGTGTGCGCGTACGGTATGCAGACCGTGCGGAACAGATTCAGACACCGGATTTACTGATTCTTCCGGGCACAAAAAATACGATTGACGATTTGAAATGGCTTCGCCGCACCGGACTGGAAAGCCCGATTTTAAACTGTGCCAGAAAAGGAATTCCGGTATTGGGAATTTGTGGCGGCTATCAGATGTTAGGCAATGAAATTGACGACAGCTGTGGGGCAGAAACGGGAGAGGTAGTTCCGGGGCTTGGATTGCTTCCGGTAAAAACCGTTTTTTCATTAGAAAAGCACAGAAGCCGCGTAAAAGGTCGGATTTGTGCGCAATCCGGCATCTGGGGCAGCGTTTCGGGCTGTGAATGTACCGGTTATGAAATCCATATGGGCGAGAGCCGTATTTGCGAAGAAAATGCGCAGGGATTTATACAGCTTACCAATCAATCGGATTTATCAACACGCGCAGACGGCTGTGTCCGTGAAAATGTAGCAGGGACATATCTGCATGGGATTTTTGACGAGGTGGGATTTTGCGGGCGGCTCATAGAAACACTGTGCCGGCAGAAAGGCAGGAATTCGGCTGTGTCCGGGCAGATGAGTTTTTGGGAATACAAACAAAGAGAATATGATAAGTTAGCCGATGTGATTCGTGAAAATATGGATATGGAATATCTGTACCGTGTAATGGGGCTGGCATAAAAAATTGTAAGCTATTTTGAAAGGGGTGTTAGAATTGTACGATTTGACACATACTGATTCTATGATGAATGAAATTAGGGAATTGTTATTAAATGCAAGACAGCATGTGGCAGTGCAGGTAAATACTGAATTATTGTCTACTTACTGGAATATAGGAAAAATAATTGTTGAACATGAACAGGAAAATAAAGACCGGGCGGATTATGGGAAAAAGACCTTAAAACAGCTTTCAAAAGATTTGACAAAAGAGTTTGGAAAAGGATTTTCTGTGTCGAATCTCCAGTTTATGCGTAGATTTTATCAAAGTTATCAGATTCAACAGACAGTGTCTGTTAAATTGTCGTGGTCGCATTATTGCGAACTGTTGACAATTTCAGACCCGGACAAACGCAGTTTTTATGAAAAGGAAACTGTCAATTCAGGGTGGTCGGTACGGGAACTAAAACGCCAGATTTCAACATCTCTCTATGAAAGATTATTATTGTCAGAAGGGAAAACGAACAAAGAAACAGTGCTTGCCCTCGCAGAAAAAGGAATTGAAATGGCTACACCGTTAGACATTATTAAAGACCCATACGTGTTTGAATTTTTGGGTATACCGGAAAACAAACCCATGCTTGAAAGTGACCTTGAAAAAGCGCTGGTTGTACAGATAGAAAAATTTCTATTGGAATTGGGACGTGGTTTTATGTTTGTAGGAACGCAGCAGCGTATTACATTAAATAATACGCATTATTATGTGGATATGGTTTTCTACAATAAAATTCTCCGGGCATATGTGCTGATTGAATTAAAAACAACGAAGCTTACACCGGAAGCGGCAGGACAGCTTAATATGTATCTGAATTATTATGCCGCAGAAGTAAACGATGAGCATGATAATCCGCCAATCGGCATTATCCTTTGTACGGATAAAGACAGTATAGCCGCTGAATATGCGCTCGGGGGTCTGTCCAACAATATTTTTGCTTCGCGCTATGTTTCTTATATTCCAAATAAGGAACAGCTCATTGCACAGGTAGAAGCTGTTTTGAATCAATGGCATAAGCCGGAAAAAGAATAACAAAAGAAAAATGGAATTCAGTGGTTAATGAATAGACATGGTTTTCTGTTTTGCAAGAGTAATTCATACAAGAAAAACATTCAGAGAGATTTGACGGTATAGAAGATGCGTTTTTGGCTATATTAGCATAAGGGAGGTAAAAAACAATGTGTAGATGTATCTATTGTAATTCCGACGATTTATCGGTATCTGATATAATTTCGTATGCTCTTACGGGCGCAAAATTAACTAAAAGGTTTGTTTGTCATAAACATAATAAATTCACAAATGATAATTATGAAAAAAAGGCAATCGCTAATTTAGATTTTATCCGTAGTTCTTTGGGGCTTACCGAACGAAAAGGTACTGAAATAAAATATAAAGCAAATATGGATATTGACGGAATTTCTATACATAATGTATGGGTTAGTGGAAAACGCTCTGCTATATATGAAGATAAGAAAAGACTTTTTCATGCAGAACGTAATGGACAAAAGGTTTTGATAGGAAACATTGATAAGCTAAAGCAAATAAAAGGTGTAACAGAGAATAATATCGAAATATTAGATATGAGTAATTCTAAACTTAATACTACGTTTTCATTAAAAACCTTATTTGCTTCTGAAGAAATGTTAAGAACAATTTCTAAAATAGCATATGAATGGTATTGTTATATATATGGCATAAACAATTTTGAATGTGAAGAATACAAAGACATTGTAGATTGTGTTCTATTAGAAAAACCCGTAGAAAATTTTGTGGAAATATGCGTAGATAATGGGCTTGATTATGCACTGGGACAATTTTGCTATCCGGGAGATAATGGTCTATTCGCATACGAAGATATTGACGGCTACAAATATGTTATTTTTGATTTCTGGGGTATTGTTTGCTATAAAATACGAATTGGTAAGAGTGCTGCTTCTAATTTTCAAGATACCCATATGTATCATTTATTTATATATGGAATAGACAGCAGAAAAGCGGAAACATATTTTGGCACAATAGGAAATTCATCATTTATTTCATTACCCGCAGTTGACGCCATAAAAGTATATAAAACAGTATTTATTCAAAAACTAGCTGATTTAATATCAACCAAAACTCTATCTTTAGAAAGAGTCAAGCAAGAAGTTGATGAACTAGAAAAAACTTTCCAAGTATATAAAAAAGAACCACATGACTTTGCTCATTTAATAGATTACGAAAATAGTGATATTATAAACACTATCAATTTAATACTTTTCTTATATACACATAAAGCAGAATATTCTTTTGAAAATAGCTTTACACAAAATCTCAAAGATTTATATAAAACAGAAGATAAAATAATTATTACTCAAGAAGCAAAGAAAAAATATATAGAATATTTGCTGCGATTACATGAAGAAAACAAACTATCAAACTGCATTGATAATGGAATCTCTTTTTTTAGGGAAATATGTGCTAAAGAAATAAACATATCATAATCAATTTATTTCATACTGAATAATGAAAAATCCGGAAACTGCTTTTCATCATGCAGTTTCCGGATTTTTTATCCAACACATCTTTAACGGATTATTCCAACACAAGCAGAAGTGCCATTTTAAATCTGCCGTTTGCGGTTACGCTGTGAAGACCGTTCTTTTCAAAACGGAAACATTCACCGGCGCTGATTTCATAGTCTATTCCTTCATAGCCGATTGTCGCTTTGCCTTCCAGTGCGAAAACAATCGCATTGCCCGGTGCGCGGTGCGGTGTAAGACCTGTGCCTTCATCAAATGCCATTAACACATATTTCATTGATGGGTTGCTGGCTACGTCCATGTTGGCGATACTGCCTTCTTCATAAGAAATTAAATCTTTCAGTGCGAATACTTCATTTGTTTTTACATTTGCGTTCATAATGTTCTCCTTTTCAAAAATAATTTCAGTGTATACCAGTCCGTTTTCTGTCTGCATACCGCACAAAGTCTTTTCAGGGACAATGAGTGCCGTGCCGGGGGTGGCAAAAACATTTTTCGGTTCTTCACCCAGAAGAAATGTTCCGCTTCCGGCGTCTGTGATATACATGGTCATTCTGTCATAGCTTTCCTGACTGATAGAGGTTCCTGCACCCATTGAAAAATAGGTGATTTTATTGACCGTGCCAAGTCTGGAATCTCTTGAAACGGTCATGCCGTCCCGTATGGGACGCATATTTTCAATCGTAAATACCGGATTCAATAAGCTGTCCTCCTTTATTTTATTGTGCAAATCTATTATTGCCGTTTTTTTAAATATACACTACAATGGAGCAAAAAGGAAGTACGCACATTTAAGTTATATACTTACCTAAAGGTAAGTATATCCGCAGATTCCACCGAAAGTAGAGTACAGCCTGTCAGAACGCGGCAAATCCCTGATACCGATACTTGTTTCCATGTGTGAGTGGGGCGGAAAACATAAAAATGATTTGATAGATTAAATTGACAGTGCATATAGAGAATAAAAATGAGCAAAAGGAGTGCGAAAAAAATGAGTAAACAAACGTTTACACCCAACAAAATTATTTCTTATTTTAAGACAGAGAGGGTTGTTTTACTGATTGTAACGGTGTCCGGGCTGATTTATAACTTAGGTCTGCTTGCGGGACCGTGGTTTGAAGGACGGATGACCGGCTGTCTGATTGACATTTTAAATGGAAGAAAGACATTTTATAATATGCTCATTCTGGTGGGATGTTACGTGCTTTCCATTGCGGTTGTGCAGGTGTCCCGCTATATCAAGCGTTTTTATGTCAGACGTTTTGCCAACAACGTCAACCGCCGTATGAAAGGTATTCTTTACGCCAGTCTGGTCGAAAAAAGCAGACCGGAGTTAAAGGAGCAGGGAACGGGCGATATTATGACAAAGGCGATATTGGACGTTGATGACTGTGTAGAGGGTATGCGGAAATTTACGACAGAAATATTTGATACCGGCATTGCACTTGCCGCGTATGCGGGCATGTTGTTGTATTACGACTGGCGTCTTGCCCTGCTTTCCATGCTGTTTCCGCCGGTATCTTATCTGCTTGCCGAAAAAATGAAGGCCATTGTACAGCGGACCGGTGTGGTATACAAGGAACAGTCCGGTGCGTTAAGTTCGGCAACCTTAGACAGGGCAGAAAATGCCATTACTTACAGGGTGTTTGGCTGTGAACAGCAGCGTAAACAGGCTTATGAGGAAAATTTAACGGCATACGAAAAAGCCGCAGTCAGGGCAAATATCTGGAATACGATGATGCCGCCGCTTTATAAGGTCATTTCAATGACAGGTGTGCTGTTTATTTTATATTTCGGTGCGGCAAATGTGCTTGGAACAGGCTGGAAAGTCTGGACGGCTGCAATTTTTACAACATTTTTATCCTGCTTTACAAAGTTGTCCGTCAAATCCTCCAATGCGGCAAAATTATTCAATGCCGTGCATAAGGCACAGGTTTCATGGAAGCGTATTAAGCCGCTGATGAATCCGGTGATAGAAAATGAAAAGCCTGAAATCCGGACGGTTTCACAGTTATCGGTACAGGAGCTTACATTTGCGTATCCTGATGGTGAAAATATATTTGAAAACATTTCCCTTGCGGCAAAGCCTGGAGATATTATCGGTGTGACCGGAGCGGTTGCGTGCGGAAAATCTACTTTCGGCAAGGCATTTCTCGGAGAATATCCGTATCAGGGCAGCATCACGGTTGACGGTAAAGAGCTGGGCAGTCTGGACAGAAGACAGCACGCGGGCATTATCGGTTATCTGGGACATGCCCCGGAGTTATTTAATGATACTATTGAAAACAATATTTTAATGGGAGAAAATAAAAATGTATCCGATTACCTGAAACTGGTCTGTTTTAATGAAGAAGTACAGGCAATGCCGGACAAAGAAAATACAATGGTCGGAAACGGCGGCGTGCGGCTCTCCGGCGGTCAGGCACAGCGCCTTGCGCTGGCAAGAACGCTCTGTCATAAACGTCCGGTACTCATTTTAGACGACCCGTTTTCGGCACTCGATAAAGACACCGAAAAACAGATTTTTGCAAATCTGAAAAAATATATGGCAGACGGCATTGTGATAATAATATCACACAGATTGTATCTGTTCCCGCAGATGAATCAGGTAATCTGGCTGGAAAATGGACAGGCAGTAACCGGTACGCATGAAAAACTGATGCAGGAGATACCGGAATACGCACAGCTTTACCATGCGCAGGAAGGAGGAAGTATTTATGAACAGTGATTGTGGAAACATTATCAGACAGACTGTAAAGAAAAATGTTCTTCTGGCAGTGGGAATTGTTATCGCAGTGTGCGGAGCCGTTGTCATATCCCTGCTTCCGCCGCTTGTACTGGCAAAAATGATTGATGCCATGACACAAAAACAAAATGTCGGCTTTACCTTTGTGGCGCTTTATTTCGGGCTGACGGCGCTGACAGGTGTTATGGAAGCGTCAAGAGAAGGATTTCTGACGGTATTCGGACAGAAAATCACACATGCATTAAGAAGCAGTCTTATGGAAAAGTTTACAAGACTGACGGCAGACAGTTTAAACAAACAGGAACCGGGCGCACTGGTATCACGGTTTGTCGGTGATGTGGATACGGTAGAAAATCTGTTTACATCGGGCATTCTCAGTATGTTTGCGGATGCCTGCCGCATCATCAGTATTCTGGCAGTCATATGGTTTCAGAATAAGGGACTTGCGCTTGTACTGTTTATTTTACTGCCGTTTCTGTTCTGGTTTACACGATATGTCCAGAAAAATATGTTAGCTGCGCAGGTTGAAAACCGCCGTGCGGTCAGCCGTGCTTCCGGTCATGTGCCGGAAACCCTGCATAATATCCGTACGATTCATAACCTTTCCAAAGAAAATTATATGGAAAAACGATATGACGAATATATCCAGCAAAGCTATCATGCCATGGAAAAGACCAACTTTTACGATGCGGTCTATTCACCGGTCATTTTAATTTTAAATGCGGTTGTTGTTGCGCTAGTCATGCTTTTGTCCGCTTCCGGCAGTCCTCAGGTTCTGACATTGTTTGGTATGTCAGCCGGTACGGCGGTTGCAGTTATGAATTACATTTCGCAGATATTTACACCGCTTGAAAGTCTTGGCATGGAGATTCAGACCATTCAGTCTGCCATTGCGGGTGTGCAGAGAATCAATGAATTTTTTGCACTGCCGGAGCCTGCACCAAAACAGCATGAAAATACAGCAGATTCAAAACCGGTACAAAATAACGGTAAATCCTTTGTGGAATTTCGGGACGTCACCTTTGGTTATGACGAACATACGGTGTTAAAGCATTTAAGCTTTCAGGTAGAGGAAGGCGAGCAGATTACACTTTCAGGCAGAACCGGTGCCGGAAAAAGTACGGTATTTAAGCTGCTTCTGGGACTTTACGAACCGGGTGAGGGCAGTGTGTGGATTGACGGCAGAGAGGCAGCAGCGATTGACCGGAAGGACAGACGTTTTTTGTTTGGCTATGTAGAGCAGTCATTTCACAGAGTAGCGGGAACGGTCAAAGACCAGATTACGCTGTATGATGAAAAGATTTCCATGGAAAATGTAAAAGAAGCGGCAGAACTGACGGGACTGCATGATACAATTATGCACCTCCCGGACGGATATGACACCATCTGTACACCGGAACTGTTTTCACAGGGACAGTGGCAGCTTTTATCCATAGCGCGTGCGGCGGCGGCAAGACCGAAGCTTTTGTTATTGGATGAAATCACGGCAAATCTCGATGCCGAAACGGAAAAAGAAGTGCTTGAAGCGCTAAAGAGAGTATCCGAAAACAGAACGGTTATCTCCATTTCACACAGAGTATCCGCAAAAATGGGAAGAATCATTCCGATTGAGCAGAAACTATAGGAATAAAAGCGGATTTTATAACCGGCGGAAGTATGTTATACTAAAATACAACATACGCAAGGCGCACGTTACAGGCAGGAGAGAAGAAGCCTGTACATGTGCGGCAAAACAGTGCGGGTAAAAGAGAGGGAAATCAGATGATACGGTGTAATAACTGCGGAGCGGATATTGAGGAAACACAGACACAATGCCCATACTGCCATGCCATGCAGTATGAAGCATCGGAAAAAGAGTACATGAATCACCTGTACAAAATGAATGATACCATGGACGGACTTGATGAAAATGCAAACCGTTATATCCGGAACAGAATCATTTGTCATGCTGTCATTACGCTGGCGGCGGTTGCAGCAGCACTGCTTGTCGGGACTGCGTGGGGATATACAAAATATCGTTCTTATTATAATTCGGCTTCGGAACGCAGAGAGATTGCAGAGGGCATGGCATGGTATGATGAAAATGTGCCGCAGATAAATGAAGCCTACGAGCAGGGAAACTTTGCAGACATCAGTGAAGTGACGGCGGATTCTTATAAAAATAAAATATTACAGCAGTGGAAACATTATAATATTTTATATATTTATAAATATGCGTATTCAGATACACTGCGCTATGATGATAAAATCGCACAGGGAACGCCGCTTGAAAGCTATGAATTTGAAAATCTGTACCGCAGCTGCATGGAATATATGAATATGCTGGAAGATACGGACGGATATATGTATCGGTATTATAAAAGCTGTGATACACAGGAAAAAGAAATTATCAGTACGTGGACACAGCATGTAAAGGCAGTTCTTACCGATACCATCGGACAGTCGGAAGCCGACTATGCTGCAGACTATCAGGCTTTGTACGGGAACGGTGATGTCAGTAATTACAACATGTTCCGTGAAAAAGCACAAAAATATGAAAAATGACAGCGGGGAATATTTATGAAATGTAAAAATTGCGGTGCAGAACTGACAATGCTTGAAAAATTCTGTCCAAACTGCGGGACACCTAATGAACAGAGTCAGCAGCACATCAAAGATATGGAGCATTATGAACATGAATTTTCGGATACACAAAAAGAAGTTGTCCGTAACAGTAAATGGTTCATAAAATACATTGCACCGGTTACATCGCTGGTGATTGCGGGAATTGCAGCAGTCATAGTAACCATTCAGGCAAATCACCTCTGGGGATATAATCTGGCAGAACAAAAGCAGAAAAAATATAATCAGACACATGAGCAGGAAATCAAAGAACATTTACAGACACTGCTGGATAACGGGCAGTATGAAGAAGTGTATCAGCTCTACACCCGTCTGAACCAGCGAATGAGCGGAACGGGAAACAGCGGCTGGTATGATTTTTACAACATGACAGAAGGGTATCTGCGTCTGCGCAATGCCATTATGTTTTACTATAATCCGGAACTGTCAGAGCATTATTCCAAAGAAACGGCATTAAACAATGCGGCAGAAGCAATCTGTATGATAACCGGAAGCGCGCAGGGGAAAAGTTACAGGGAACGGGCGGCAGAGAGTATTCCTTATATGGAAGATATAAAAGAAAAAGCAGGGCTGTTTTTAAAGGATTACTGTAATTTTACACAGGCTGATATAGATTCGCTCGAAAACCGTGACAGAACATCGGTAATTGCATTACTGACGAGGAGAATGTTTGATGAAGAATAAAAAAAATCGTGTTAATATAATAGGAAAGCTGTTGTATCTGGTTGTTGCCGTACTGGTTTTGATGATTATTCCGTCAGCGGCGGAAAATGCGTATGATTATTTCCGGGAAAAGCAGTCCAGAAAAGGATATACGTCAGAGAAGCTGTATGAGGATTTCTGCGATGGTGATTACGGCAGATTATCAGAAAAGGTGGCATATAACCGCGCTGTTGGAAGAACAGTCACAGAAGATGACAGGGACTACTATGCTTTCAGTGCCTGCTACAACAGCGCAGTTGATTATCATATGTACCGGACAGCCGGAAAAACAGACAAAGCTTCCGATACACTTGAGATATTTTATCAGAATGAATCAGAACTGAATCATTTGATTTTTAAGGACGCATTAACCGCGGTAAAAGAGGTATATGAAATTCCGTAAATCTGCGGCTTATTCTGCAGAGTCTGCAATCAGATTCCGGTACCAGTAATAGGAATCTTTCGGAATCCGTTTTTGTGTCGGATAATCAATATATACCAGTCCGAAACGTTCATCGTAACCGCTGTGCCATTCAAAATTGTCCGTAAAAGACCAGTGAAAATACCCCATGACGGGTGTACCCTCTTTTATGGATTCACTCAACTGTAACAGATAGCGCGTCAGAAAATCAATGCGTTCAGCATCATGGACTTTTCCGTCAAGGAAAATGTGGTCATTGCAGGAAAGCCCGTTTTCAGTAATAAAAATCGGCAGATGATAGCGTTCATACAGAAAGCGTGTACCCCAGTTCATAACTTCGGGAGTGACAGGCCATTTCAGTGCTGTCTTTGGAAAACCTGCATATCGTTTCGTAAAACCGTCTGCACCGGCTTTGTGTCCGTTATAAATGTTCAGCCCCAGAAAATCCAAAGGCGGATTTAATTCGCTGCAGTCGTTCCACACATTTTTAAGGTGCTGTGTTACAAAATTCAGCGTATCATCTGATTTTAAATCAGCAGTAATCTCTGGCGCAAGTGCTTCAAAATCCGGTGCAAGTCCGTTGATAACTGCATCGCAGAAAATGTGATGACAGAATAAAATATTTTCTTTGGTATTGGCAAATGTCATAGTTCTTGCGGCACAGATATCCGCTTCATTTTCACTGCATGGATAGCACAGATTTCCGGTACTTGAAAAACCGATTTTGACCGGTTTCTTTGCAGCCCTGCGCATTGCGGGAACGGCAAGTGCATGAGCTTTGGCAAGTGCGTGGAGAATATCCAGTGTTTCCAGCATGGAAAGCCGGTATCCGGGCGCGTGAAGACCGTCATAATACCCCATTTTTGAAATAATCTGCGGTTCATTGATTGTGGAAAAATAAGTTACACGGTCCGAAAAATGTTCACAGATAACAGCAGCATAACGCACAAATGCTTCAATCGTATGCGCAGACAGCCAGCCGCCGCGGTCCGAAAGGGACTGTGGAAGGTCCCAGTGAAAAAGCGTAATGTGCGGCTGGATGCCATACCGGATACAGCAGTCTACAACACGGTCATAAAAGGCAAGCCCCAAAGGATTGACAGCAGGATCATCGCCGTTTGGAAAAATCCGCGGCCATGAAACAGAAAAACGGTACGCGCGGATACCGGCATCTGCCATGAACCGGATATCTTCTTCATAGTTATCATAATAACAGCAGGCAAGCGTTCCGTCAGAGCTGTCAGCAATGACACCGCTTTTCTGACAGAACGTATCCCAGATAGAAGCGCCTTTGCCGTCCCGGTTATAAGCCCCTTCGGTCTGATAGGAGCTGGAAGCTGTTCCCCATATAAAATCTTTTGGAAAATTAATATGTTTCATACAAAGTTCCTCCATTACATAATTGCAGTGACATGATATTCCGTCACATCTTTCTGATAAGGAATCATATTTCCTTCAACCGGAGTGCCGTTTACAAGAAGGGTTTTGATGCCTTTCTGCGATTTGGCAGAATTATCAACGTGAATATGATAAACGGCACCGCGGAAATGCCGCGTTACGGTAAATCCGGACAGGGTTTCCGGAATACACGGATCAATGCAGAGTCCGTCAAATTCAGGGCGGATACCGAGAATATACTGTGAAACATTTGTAAATGTCCATGCGGCAGTTCCCGTAAGCCAGCTGTTTTTTGCTTCACCGAAACGGCGGGCATCTTTTCCGGCAATCATCTGTGAATAAACGTAAGCTTCCGTCCGGTGCAGGTCACTGACCTCCTGAAGATATGCCGGGCAGATTTTTTTGTAAATTTCAAAGGCACGGCTGCCGTGTCCAAGCACTGTTTCAGCAATGGAAACCCAAGGGTTGTTGTGGCAGAAAATACCGGCATTCTCTTTATAGCCTTCCGGGTAAGATGAAATTTCACCCAGTTCAAGGTGATAGTATGTGTAAGCCGGCTGTAAAAGAACAATGCCATATTTTGTATCCAGCCTGTTTTTTACGGACTCCAGTGCTTTTTCGGCAAGACCTTCCTTTACCCCGATTCCAGCCATGACACAGAAGCCCTGCGGCTCAATAAAAATCTGACCTTCTTCACATTCATGCGAACCGACCTTTTTTCCGGCGGCATCGTAGGCACGTAAGAACCATTCGCCGTCCCAGCCGGATTTTAAAACCGCCTGTATCATTTGCTCAACCTGCGCATCGGCATCATCAGCTTCTTTGGTAAGACCGGCATGGCGGCAGATTTGTGCATAGTCCCTGCCGTACTTTACATACATTCCGGCAATAAAAACAGATTCGGCAACAGGACCTTCGGAAGCACCGGCAGTCTGGAAGGATTCATCGGGAACGGTTGAAAAACAGTTCAGATTCAGGCAGTCGTTCCAGTCGGCACGGCCAATCAGCGGCAGGTTGTGTGGTCCGAGATGCGTGGATGTAAAATGAAAAGAGCGGCGCAGATGTTCCATCAGCGGAGCCTGATTGTCCGGATTACTGTCAAACGGTGTCATTTCATCCAGAATCGAATAGTCGCCGGTTTCTTTTAAATAAGCGGCAGTTCCGGCAATCAGCCATAACGGGTCGTCATTAAAGCCGCTTCCGATGTCTGCATTTCCTTTTTTGGTCAGCGGCTGGTACTGGTGGTAGGCACTTCCGTTTTCAAACTGGGTAGAAGCAATATCTAAAATACGCTGGCGCGCTTTATCCGGGATTAAGTGGACAAAGCCAAGCAGATCCTGGCAGGAATCCCTAAATCCCATGCCTCTGCCGATACCCGATTCAAAATAAGAAGCGGAGCGGGACATATTAAAAGTAACCATGCACTGATACTGGTTCCAGATATTGACCATGCGGCAGAGTTTCTCATCATCGGCTTCAAGTGTATAGCCGGAGAGCAGATGACTCCAGTAGTCTTTTAAACGTAACAGCGCATTGTCAAAATCTTTGATAGAAAGAAAATGTTCCATCAATTCATTTGCTTTTTTCTTGTTGATAATCTGTGGTGCTTCCCATTTATCATCTGCCGGATTTTCAATGTAGCCGAGCATAAAGATGAAATCACGGCTTTCGTGCGATTCAAGCGTAATATCCAGCCGGAAAGAACCGCATGGCTGCCAGCCGTCGGCAACGGAATTGCAGGAAGTGCCGTTTCCAACGGACTGTGGTGCGGCAGGGGAGCCGTATGTACCAAGAAAGCTCTCGCGTGCGGTATCAAATCCGTCACACGCAGCATTTACAGCATAGACGGCATAGTGATTGCGGCGTTCACGGTATTCGGTTTTGTGATAAATGCAGGAGCGGCTGTTGCCCTTTACGATTTCGACTTCACCGGTGCTGTAGTTTTTCTGAAAATTATTCATATCTTCAACGGCATTCCACAGACAGAATTCAACATAAGAATAAAGACTGATGTTTTTTTTGCTGTCGGAAAGATTTTTCAGGCTGATTTTGTTTAATTCGCAGTCGGCACCGATTGGAACGAGTGCGGTTACACAGGCTTCCAGTTCATTTTTAATACCTTTGTAAATCGTATATCCAAGACCGTGGCGGCATTCATAGGCATCCAGTGCGGTCTGTGACGGCTGCCAGCCAGGATTCCATACGGTGCTGCCGTCTTTGATATAGTAGTAGTGGCCGTTGCTGTCTAACGGTGCATTGTTATAGCGGTATCGGGTAAGACGCATCAGTTTGGCATCTTTATAAAAAGCATAGCCGCCGCCGGTGTTGCTGATCAGGCGGAAGAAGCTTTCGCAGCCCAGATAATTAATCCATGGCAGCGGCGTCTGTGGTGTAGTAATCACATATTCTTTATTTGTATCATCAAAATATCCAAAATTCATAGAAACCCTCCTTTTGTTAAGTTTACAGGTACTTTATGGCGGAAAAAATACGTGCCATTTAACGAAAACGATTAAGAAATGCCGGAAAATAAAAAGCCTGCCGGGCTTATACACTAGTATATGCAGAAAAACAGATAGAAAATAATCATATTTATCTCTAAGCTGAGTATATTTTAATAAAAAGAAAAATGCAATGTTGAAATGAGAAAAACAGAAAAATAGTCAAAATGCACAAAAGTGTATATACAAAATGCACTAATTTCATAAAATGTCAAAAAAGAGTTGCATTTAAAATAGTAACATGCTATATTGAATTTACGAAAACGATTAAGTAACTATTAACGGCTCAGACAAACGAGGTAAGTGACTATGGTATCTATGAGAGATATTGCAGACAGATGTAAAGTATCTGTTGCAACGGTCAGTAAAGCGCTGAACCATCATAGTGACATCAGCGAGGAAACCAGAAAGCGGATTCAGAAAGCGGCAGATGAGATGGGATATTATCCGAACTCGGCGGCGAGGGCATTAAAGACACACCGTTCCTATAATATTGGCGTTCTTTTAAATGACAAAGCCAACAGCGGTCTGACGCATGAATATTTTTCAGCGGTGCTTCAAGGTGTCAAAGTCGAGGCAGAAAGCTGCGGATACGATATTACATTTATTAATACGCACAGCAAGACAATGACTTATTATGAACATTGTAAATATCGTAATCTCGATGGAGTTGTTATTGCATGTACGGATTTTGAGTGTGAGGAAGTGAAGGAAGTTGTCAACGGAACGATTCCCACGGTAACGATTGACTACGTATTTAACAGCTGCACTTCGGTAAGCTCGGATAATGTAAAGGGGATGAGAGATTTAGTCCGGTATGTATATGAGATGGGACATCGCAGGATTGCTTATATACATGGAGAGGATGATTCGGAGGTAACAAAGCAGAGATTAACATCATTTTACAGGACACTTGAGGAATTGGGGATTGAGGTACCGGATGAATACGTGAAATCATCAGAGTATCTGAATTCAGTCAAAGCAGAACAGTTCACAGATGAACTGCTGGATATGAAAGATGCACCGACCTGCATATTTTATCCGGATGACCTGTCGAATACCGGAGGACTCAATGCAGTCCGCAAAAGGGGTTTAAAAGTGCCGAGGGATATTTCGACGGTAGGATATGACGGTATTAAATTATCGCAGATGTTAAGCCCGAAACTTACCACACTGCGGCAGGATACGATGGAGATCGGAAAGAAGGCAGCCAAAGAACTGATAGCGGCGATTGAACGTCCGAAGACGACACTGGTAAAAAGAGTTATAGTTGAAGGAACTCTGATAGAGGGTGAAACTGTCAGAGATATCAGCTAAAGGGGTTTTTGAGGAGGTATTATTATGAAGAAGGGTAAATTTACAAGTTTAATGCTTGCGGGAATGATGGCAGTGACAACACTTGCAGGATGCGGTTCGGGAGGAAAACAGGCCGCTTCAAAGGTTGATACAAGTGAGGCAGCACAGGGAAAAGTATTGAATATCTACTGCTGGAATACAGAATTTCAGGACAGATTTGAATATTTTAAAAAGTCCGGAAAGCTTCCGTCAGATGTAAAAGTAAATTTCGTGGTTACACCGAATGAAAACAACGCATACCAGAATGCACTGGATGCAGCACTTTTAAAACAGAATGACGCACCGGCAGATGAAAAGATTGATATTTTCCTGATTGAAGCCGATTATGCGTTGAAATATGTTGACAGTGATTACACACTGGACGTTGTCAATGACATCGGACTTTCAAAGGATGCACTGGCTGACCAGTATCAGTACACCAAAGATATCGTAACAGATTCAAAGGGCGTACAGAAAGGTACGACATGGCAGGCAACACCGGGATTGTTCGCATACAGACGTTCCATTGCAAAAGATGTTCTCGGCACGGATGATCCGGATGCAGTACAGGCACAGCTTTCTTCATGGGATAAGTTTAATGCTGTAGCTGAAAAGGCATCTGAAAAAGGTTACAAAATGCTTTCCGGATATGACGATGCCTACAGAGTATTCTCAAACAACGTATCAGCACCGTGGGTTGATTCCAATAATAAGATTGTCATTGATGACAACATTATGAAATGGGTTGACCAGACAAAGACCTTTACAGAAAAAGGCTACAACAACAAGTCTTCACTCTGGGACAATGTATGGCAGGCTGACCAGGGCCCGAAAGGAAATGTATTTGGATTCTTTTATTCAACATGGGGTATTAACTTTACACTTCTTGGCAATGCATTGGAAACACCTGTAAAAGAAGGTGGTAAGGAAGAAGTCGGCAATGGTATTTACGGTGATTATGCCGTATGCCAGGGACCACAGAGCTATTACTGGGGCGGTACATGGATTTGTGCAGCAGCTGGAACCGATAATCCGAACCTGATTAAAGAAATTATGCAGACAATGACCTGCGATAAGGATACAGAAGTCCAGATTACAAAAGATACACAGGATTACACCAATACCATTTCCGGCATGAATGAACTTGCAAACAGCAATTTCAAGTCAGACTTCCTTGGCGGACAGAACCATATTAAACTCTTTGCAGAAGCTGCACCGAAGATTAATATGAAGAATATTTCAGCATATGACCAGGGATTAAATGAAGAATTCCAGAAGGCAATGAAGGATTACTTCGACGGAAATGTTACAAAAGACAAGGCACTTGATAATTTCTACAAGGCCGCAACAGAGAAATACCCGAATCTGACACATTAATAACATGACAGTATAAGGTGACAGGCACGCCTTGAAATCATTGAATTGTTATCAGAATAAAGCTGGTTTCAAGAAACGGGTTTCAGGGCGTGCATTTGTTTACCGGAAATGGAGGGCGGCATGAAAAGAAAAAGAAGATCAAAATGTGTAAGTTATGCAAAGTGGGGATATATATTTTTGATACCGTTCTTTCTGGTATATTTTATTTTTCAGCTGCTTCCGCTGATTTCCACTTTCTATAACAGCTTTTTTGAAAATTACAGAGTGGGTCTTATGCAGATAGGACCAAAGTTTGTAGGATTACAGAATTATAAAGAAATACTATTTAACAGCGAATTGCCGATTTATTTGAAAAATACGTTTATTATCTGGATGATGGGCTTTATTCCGCAGATGTTTTTCTCACTGCTGCTTGCATCCTGGTTTACGGATTTGCGATTGAGATTGAAATGTACGGGATTCTTTAAGACCGTTATTTATATGCCGAACCTGATTATGGCATCTGCATTTTCAATGCTGTTTTACACCATATTTTCAGATGTAGGCCCGATTAATAACCTGCTGAATTCCATGGGACTTCCTACATACCGGTTTCTTTCGGAAGTTGCAGGCGCGAGAGGTCTGATTGCACTGATGAATTTCCTCATGTGGTTTGGTAATACGACCATTGTTTTAATGGCAGGTATTATGGGAATTGATACCAGTATTCTTGAAGCTGCAAGAATTGACGGGGCGAATTCTATTCAGATATTCAGACGCATTACACTTCCGATTATCCGTCCGATTATGGCATACACCCTTGTAACGTCGCTGATTGGTGGTATTCAGATGTTTGATGTTCCGCAGATTTTAACAAACGGTAACGGTAATCCGGACAGAACGAGCATGACGGTTATTATGTATCTGAATAAGCATTTATATAGTAAGAACTATGGCATGGCAGGTGCGTTATCCGTGATTTTGTTTATCATTACGGCGATACTGAGTGTTGCGGTATTTAAGTATGTTACCAAAGATATGGTAAACGTAGGGGAAAAGAAAGTTAAAAAGGCAAAGGGGGTATAGATTATGAGCGCTGTCAGCAAAAAGAAATCCGATAAAAAGGATAAAATCATCTTGAATATACAGAGAACTTTGTGCTATATCGTATTAATTATCATTTCTATACTGTGCCTGTTTTCTTTTTACGTACTGCTGATTAATACGACAAGGTCCCACCCGGATATACAAAAAGGATTCTCTTTAATTCCGGGAAAGTCATTTTTTGTCAATCTGACGAATCTGTTGAAGGATAAACAGCTTCCGGTCTTAAAGGGAATGTGCAACAGCCTTCTGGTAGCTTCCGGTTCGGCAGTGCTTTCCGTATATTTTTCGGCACTGACGGCATATGCAATCCACGCATATGATTTCAGGTTTAAGAAAGCAGCATTTACCTTTATTATGGTCATCATGATGGTGCCGACACAGGTATCTGCACTTGGTTTTATTAACCAGATGAGCAACATGCGGTTGATGAATTCATTTATTCCGCTGATTATACCGTCCATTGCATCACCGGTTGTATTCTTCTTTATTAAGCAGTATATGGACAGCGTGCTTCCGATGGAGCTGGTTGAAGCAGCCCGGATTGACGGAGCGCATGAATTCAGAATCTTTAACCAGATTGTACTGCCGCTGATGAAACCGGCAATTGCCGTGCAGGCGATATTTACATTCGTGTCATCATGGAATAATTACTTTATTCCATCCCTGCTGTTAAACAAAGACAGTAAAAAGACACTTCCGATTCTGATTGCGCAGTTAAGAAGTGCCGACTTCTTAAAGTTTGATATGGGCAAGGTCTATATGATGCTTGGCTGTGCCATCTTACCGGTTATCATCGTTTATCTGTGCCTGTCAAAATTTATTGTACGGGGCGTTACACTTGGCGGTGTGAAAGGTTAAGAGCAAAAATACAATTTAAAATCCGTGAAATTTAAAATCCGGGATTTACAAAAAATGACGAGGAAAGCGTCCGTGTTTTTGTAAATCCCGGATATTTTATTGCTGGAAAATGAATTTGCAAATGTTTTGCAAATCTGTTGACAGTACGAAATGAATGTGCTACAATTCCAAAATGCAAATGATTTGCAAATTGGTAACAGCAAGCTTCACTTGTTATTGGCAGTATTGTGCCGCAGGCATTAAAATGCCTGTGGAATGGAGGATAGCACAAAAAAGAATCGAGGAAAAATCATGCAGAACGGTTATAAAACCAAAAGCAGAAGCTATATTATGGAATTTTTTACGGCACACAAAGAGCAGATTGTCAGTGCGGCGGATATTCACCATTATTTAGAGGAGAACGGCAAGCAGGTCAATCTGGCAACGATTTACCGGAATCTCGACAAGATGACGGACGAAGGCATTTTGTTAAAATATAAGACCGCAAAAGATGAACACGCGGTTTACCAGTATACGGACGGACACCCGGAATGTCACGAACATCTGCATTTACAGTGCGTGCGCTGTGGACGGGTGATTCATCTGGAATGTGGATTTATGAAAGATATCCGGGCACATCTTGAGGAACATCACGGATTTGCCCTGGAGTGCAGCAGTTCTGTGCTGTACGGAATGTGCAGGGAATGTAAGGAAATGGAGAGCGGCAGTCATGAAAAGAATCATGAATAAAATAAAAGAAAAAAGCGCTGTTATATGTGCGTTTCTGCTGTGCATAACGTCTATCGCGGCAATGGCGGGCTGTGGGAAACTGCCTTCGTCTTTTGTGACTTCGGATAAAATCAAAGTGGTATGCACGACATTTCCGCAGTACGACTGGGTGCGGCAGATTTTAGGAGAGAACGGTGACGAATTCGAGATTAAACTGCTGACGGACAACGGTGTGGATATGCACAGCTACCAGCCGTCCACGGCGGATATTGCGGCAGTGGCTTCCTGTGACGTGCTGGTGTACACTGGAGGAACATCTGAAAACTGGGTGACATCGGCATTAAAAGAAGCGGTAAATCCCGATATGACCGTTGTAAATCTCATGGACTATTTAGGCGATTCCGTAAAAGAGGAAGAACTGGCAGAGGGTATGCAGGGGGACAGCCACGGACACACCCACAGCCATGCACAGGAAGACGATGACCATGACGGCAGTCATGACCACGGTGAAGAACATCATCACGAAGATGAAATCGAATATGATGAACACATCTGGCTTTCCGTAAAAAATGCAGAAAAGATTGTGGAAGAATTAACAAATGTTCTTGCCGGGAAAGATACCAAACACGCACAGGCAATCCGGGAAAACGCAAGCGCTTATCAGAGCCGGTTAAATGAACTGGATACACAGTATGCGCAGGCTGTACAGAGCGCAAAGCATGACACCGTGCTGTTTGGTGACCGCTTCCCGTTCCGCTATCTGGTTGACGATTACGGAATCAATTACTATGCGGCATTTGCGGGGTGCAGTTCGGAAACTTCCGCAAGCTTTAAAACGGTCGTTTTTTTATCGGGAAAAATCGACGAACTGGGATTGTCCAAAGTGCTGGTAATTGAAAATTCGGGAGAACAGGTGGCAAAGACTGTTATTGAAAATACAAAAAATAAAAATGCCGAAATCCTGACACTGGATTCCATGCAGTCTGTCACGAAAAAGCAGATAGCGGACGGGTACACGTATCTTTCAGTGATGGAGAAAAATCTTGAGGTCTTAAAGGCGGCATTAAATTGATGATAAAAAATCTGTGTATTGAGAATTTATAACGGCAGATACACACTGGAAAGGAGCAGTTATGGCTTATATAACATGTGAAGATCTGGCACTGGGCTATGAAGGAAAAGCAGTGACGGAGCATATACATTTTACGGTAAACAAAGGGGACTACCTTTGCATTATCGGTGAAAACGGTGCAGGAAAAAGTACGCTGATGAAGACCCTGTTACGTCTGATACAGCCCATTTCGGGAACAATCGAAACGGGGGACGGACTGTCAGCCTATGAAGTCGGCTATCTGCCACAGCAGACGGCAGTGCAGAAGGACTTCCCGGCATCGGTTATGGAGATTGTGCTGACGGGAACGTTAAATAAAAGCGGCTGGAAGCCGTTTTACAGCAGACAGCAGAAAAATGAAGCGCAGCAGAATATGGAAAAAATGGGTATCTGGAATTTAAGAAACCGCTGTTACCGGGAGCTTTCCGGCGGGCAGCAGCAGAGAGTCCTGCTAGCAAGGGCGCTGTGTGCCACAACCAAGCTGCTTCTTTTAGACGAACCGGTGGCAGGGCTGGACCCGAAAGTAACGGCTGAAATGTATCAGTTGATTGAACAGCTTAACAAGAGCGGTGTCACGATTATTATGGTATCGCATGATATTCAGGCGGCGTTAAAATATGCGAGCCATATTTTACAGATAGGAAAAAAACAGCTCTATTTCGGCTCAAGCAAAGACTATCTGGAAAGTGACGCATGGAAATTACTGGAAGGAACGGAGGAGAAAGACAATGAGTGATATGATAACAACACTGGCATTTTATATGCGTTTTCCGTTTGTGCGTTATGCGTTGATTGTAGGTGTGCTGATTGCGCTGTGTTCCTCACTGCTCGGCGTGACGCTGGTTTTAAAAAGATTTTCGTATATCGGTGACGGACTTTCGCATGTCGCATTCGGCGCAATGGCGGTGGCGGCGGTTTTGAACCTGACCAATGACACCCTGCTTGTCATGCCGGTGACGGTTGTGGCGGCAATTCTGTTACTGCGCACCGGACAGAATACCAAAATCCACGGAGATGCGGCAATCGCCATGCTTTCCGTCGGTGCACTGGCTGTCGGCTACCTTTTGCTGAATCTGTTTTCGACATCAACGAATATTAACGGGGATGTGTGCGGAACGCTGTTTGGTTCAACGTCCATTCTGACACTGACGACAGCCGAGGTATGGCTGTGTGTAGCGGCTTCGGTCGTGGTGATATTTATATATGTTTTCTTTTATAATAAGATATTTGCCGTTACATTTGATGAAAATTTTGCAACGGCAACCGGCATGAAGGCAGAACGCTACAACCTGCTGATTGCCGTGGTAACGGCAGTGATTATCGTGCTTGCAATGAACCTTGTCGGTTCCCTGCTGATTTCGGCACTGGTGATATTTCCGGCGCTGTCTGCCATGCAGGTGATTAAAAATTTCAAAGGTGTAGTCATCTGTTCTGCTGTGATTTCGGTGCTGTGTGCGTTATTCGGTATTCTGGCATCCATACTGTTTTCAACGCCGGTCGGCTCAACGATTGTGGCGGCGGATATTGTTGTGTTTGTTGTAATGGCAGTTATCGGAAAATGCGTTGCCGGAAGGTGATTTTAAAAAGTGATTTACGATGATATATTTTATGAAAGAACCGGTATGGGAGTGAAATCCTGTACCGGTTCTTTTTTGCTGTTTTGACAGCAGAGAATGATATTGTTTTTTTCATATATAATGGGCAAAAAGGTAAAAATTGGAATGCATACTGATACTGTGTATACATTCAAAATACGATTAAACAAGAGGAAAGAACAATGGGTTACACAACATTAAATAAAGATGAAAAAGAAGAAGAAAAAAAGGTTCTAATTCTTTTCACGCCCACCTTCTTACCCTTCGGACAAGAAGTATCCCTCGCTCAAAGAACTCGGTCAATTCCGATTTTCTTAATTCAACAAATTTAAATTTTCACGATAAATAAGAGTATATAAATAAGATGAAAAAGAATATGAGTCAGGTGATTCATATTCTTTTTCAAATCACATTGACAATCATCTATGTATTGTATATAATGACATATAGATAAATATCTATGCGAGGTGACTGAAATGAATACTATGGATGTTGCACTTATTTGCAAAGCTCTTGGAGATAGCAATAGACTTCAAATTGTACAAATGTTATCGGAGGGCGAAAAATGCGGCTGTAAACTTTTAGAAGCTTTTAAAATTACCCAGCCAACTCTTT